>Ga0209958_1000418_pt1 | contig 84506 bp, 86 predicted proteins | sample ThiBio_inoc_plan_FD_183942 | JGI IMG/M metagenome (GOLD analysis project Ga0209958, IMG submission 183942) | Wastewater bioreactor microbial communities from Cape Town, South Africa - Thiocy_inoc_plan (SPAdes) | ecosystem: Engineered > Bioremediation > Thiocyanate > Unclassified | place: South...
CGCCGCCGAACTTGCTCGCCAGCACCGTCGTGATCGCCGCCGTCAGCGTCGTCTTGCCGTGGTCCACGTGCCCGATCGTGCCAACGTTCACGTGCGGCTTGGTCCGCTCGAATTTTTCCTTAGCCATTTCTTCAGCTCCAAAAACGAAATTGCCGAAACACCCAATCAAGCAACTGGTGCCCATGGCGGGAATCGGACCCGCGACCTCTCCCTTACCAAGGGAGTGCTCTACCACTGAGCCACATGGGCCAAGGCGCCGGCGGCAAGGCCGTCGCCTGGAATACTTTCACCCACCACCGACAGGACATGGAGCGGGAGACGGGAATCGAACCCGCGTCATCAGCTTGGAAGGCTGGGGTTCTACCATTGAACTACTCCCGCCCGGGCTGGCATGCCACATCGGTCGCGCTTTGGTGGAGGAGGCTGGATTCGAACCAGCGTAGGCGTAAGCCAACAGATTTACAGTCTGCCCCCTTTAGCCACTCGGGCACCCCTCCGTAGCGCAGCCGACGATTATGCCATGGAAATATGGCCGCCGCCCAGTGACCCCGGATGGGACTTCACCACTGGATCGGCGCGGCGCCCTGGCTGGCCAGCCAGGCGTTGACGGCGCCGAAATGCCCGCACCCCAGAAAAGGCACCGGACCGCGCCGGGCCGACAAGGGTGACGGGTGGTTGGCCTGCAGCAGGTGGTGCCGGGCATCGATCAAGGCCGCTTTCTTCTGGGCGTGCCCTCCCCACAACAAGAAGGCCTTCGGGTCCATTGATGCCCCCACGTGGCGGATTATGGCGTCAGTGAGCACTTCCCAACCGCGACCAGCATGGCTGGCTGGAGCACCGTCCTCGACCGTTAGGCTGGTGTTGAGCAGCAGCACACCTTGCTCGGCCCAGCCGACCAGGGAGCCGTTCAGGGGCGGCGGCAGGCCCAGGTCGTGCTGGCGCTCCAGGAAGATATTGCGCAGGCTCGGCGGCCATTTCACGCCCGGGGCGACAGAAAAGGCCAGGCCCTCCGCCTGGCCCGGGCCGTGGTATGGGTCCTGCCCCAAGATCACCACGCGCACCGCATCGGGCGGGGTAAACGCGAGCGCGCGCAGCGGCTCAGGCGGGTAGATGGTGGCGCCGGCGGCCAGCCGCGCGCGCAGAAAGGCCGAGAGCGCCTCGCCGGCCGGCGAGGCGGCGAAGGCGTCCACCACGGGCGCCCAGCCGGGCGCGACCGGCCAGTGGGCGAAGTCGGCGTTGTGCAGCCTCATGCAAACAGCTCGGCCAGCGCCAGGCCCGGCTCCGGCGCCCGCATGAAGGCTTCGCCGACCAGGAAGGCGTTCACGCCCGCCGCGCGCATGGTCTGCACGTCGGCGCGCGAGAGGATGCCCGACTCGGTGATCAGCAGCTTATCGGCGGGCACCTCGGGCAACAGGCCGAGCGTGGTCTGCAGCGACACCTCGAAGGTCTTTAGGTTGCGGTTGTTGATGCCCAGCAGCGGCGTGCGGAGCTTGAGCGCGCGGTGCAGCTCCTCGCGGTCGTGCACTTCGACGAGCACGGCCATGTCCAGCCCCATCGCGATGGCCTCGAGCTCGGCCATGCGCGCGTCGTCCAGGCAGGCCGCGATGAGCAGGATGGCGTCGGCGCCCATGGCGCGCGCTTCGTAGACCTGGTACGGGTCGACCATGAAGTCCTTGCGCAGAACGGGCAGCGCGCAGCTCGCGCGCGCCTGCTTGAGGTAGTCGGCCGAGCCCTGGAAAAACTGGCGGTCGGTCAGCACCGACAGGCAGGCCGCGCCGATGGCGCCATCGCCTTCGGCGTAGCTCTGTGCGATGTCGGCCGGGATGAAGTCTTCGCGCAGCACGCCCTTGCTGGGGCTGGCTTTCTTGACCTCGGCGATCACCGCGGCCTGGCCGGCGGCGACCTTGGTGCGCAAGGCGCCGACGAAGTCGCGCGTGAGCACGCGGCTTTCGGCATCGGCGCGCATGGCCTCCAGCGGCCTTTTCTTCTTCGCGGCCGCCACCTCCTGGTGCTTGACCGCCACGATCTTGTCGAGGATGTCGCTCATGCCCGCCCCTTCACGCGGCCGCGAAGGCCTTGAGCTGCTCGAGCTTGGCCAGCGCCGCGCCCGAATCCAGCGTGCGCCGCGCCAGCGCGATGCCCGCCTCCACGTCCGCCACCACGTTGGCCGCGTACAGCGCCACGCCCGCATTGAGCACCACGATCTCGCTCGCGGCCTTGAAGGCCGGGTCGTCGCGGCGCTCGAGCACGCCCAGCAGCATGGCCCGCGAGGCCTCCGGCGTCTCCACGCGCAGCGCGCGGTTGCTGGCCATGGTCAGGCCGAAGTCCTCGGGATGGATCTCGTATTCCACGATCTCGCCGTTCTTGAGCTCGCCGACCATGGTGGCCGCGCCCAGAGACACCTCATCCATGCCGTCGCGGCCATAGACCACCACCGCGTGCTCGGCGCCCAGGCGCTGCAGCGCGCGCACCTGAATGCCTACGAGGTCGGGGTGGAACACGCCCATCAGGATGTTCGGCGCCGACGCCGGGTTGGTGAGCGGGCCCAGGATGTTGAAGATGGTCTTGATGCCAAGTTCGCGCCGCACCGGTCCGACGTTCTTCATCGCCGGGTGGTGGTTGGGCGCGAACATGAAGCCCACGCCCACCTGTTCGATGCAGCGCGCGATCTGCTCGGGCGTGAGGTTGATGTTGACGCCCAGGCTTTCCAGCACGTCGGCGCTGCCACTCTTGCTGGAGACGCTGCGCCCGCCGTGCTTGCTGACGCGCGCGCCGGCGGCGGCGGCCACGAACATGCTGCAGGTGGAGATGTTGAAGGTGTGCGAGCCGTCGCCGCCCGTGCCGACGATGTCGACCAGGTGGGTCTTGTCGGCCACGTGCACCTTGGTGGAGAACTCGCGCATCACCTGCGCGGCGGCGGTGATCTCGCCGATGGTTTCCTTCTTCACGCGCAGGCCGGTGATGAGCGCGGCCATCATCACCGGCGACATCTCGCCGCTCATGATGAGCCGCATGAGGTGCAGCATCTCGTCGTGGAAGATCTCGCGGTGCTCGATGGTGCGCTGCAGTGCCTCTTGCGGCGTGATGTGGTGGATGCGTTGCATGTGGCGTCTCCTCAGGCGCGGGAAGAAGGGTGGTCGGTGAAGGCCAGGCGCAGGCCGAAGCCGATGAACAGAGCGCCCGCGGCGCGGTCCATCCAGCCCATGGCGCGCTGCAGCGTGTGCAGGCGCCGCGCGGCCCAGGCGGCCAGCCAGGCGTAGCCCAGGTTGATGGGCAGGGAGTTGAGGTTGAACAGCACGCCCAGCAGCAGGAAGCTCAACGCCGGGTGCGCCGCGTCGGGCCGGATGAACTGCGGCACGAAGGCCAGGAAGAACAGCGCGACCTTGGGGTTGAGCACGTTGGTCAGGAAACCGCGGCGCCACACCGCCCACAGGTCGGTCTCGGGCGGCGGGCCATCGGCCAGGTTCAGGCGGCCGGAGCGCGAGAACAGCAGCTTCACGCCCATCCACAGCAGATAGGCCGCGCCGATCCACTTGACCACCGTGAAGGCCGTGGCCGAGGTGGCGAGCAGTGCGCTCAGGCCGGCGGCGGCCGCGAACACGTGAACGAAACAGCCGCCGACGATGCCCAGCGCGGCCACCATGCCGGCGCGCGCGCCGCCGCGCAGGCCGTGGCTCACGATGTAGAGCACGTCCGGCCCGGGCGTGAGGTTGAGCAGCCAGCCGGCCGCGACGAACAGGAGCAATTGCGGCAGGTCGGGCATGGCTTCGCTCCGGTTCAGTAAACCGCGGTGCCGCTCGGGCGCGGCGCCTGGCCCGAAGGGGCCTGGCCGAAGAAGCCGCGCACGGCGGCCAGCGCCCGCTCGATGCCCGCCGCGTCCACGCCCAGGTGGGTCACGAAGCGCAGGCCGATCAGGCCGGTGGCCAGCACGCCCTGGCGCTCCAGGTGGGCGAGCAGGTCGGGGCCGCGGCCGTTCGCGACGTCGACGAAGACGATGTTGGTCTGCGCCGAGCGCACCGTGAGGCCTTCGATGGCCGCCAGGCCCTGCGCCAGCCGCTGCGCGAGCGCGTGGTCGTCGGCGAGGCGGTTCACGTGGTGGTCCAGCGCGTGCGAAGCCGCCGCCGCGAGCAGGCCCGCCTGGCGCAGGCCACCGCCCACCATCTTGCGCCAGCGGCGCGCGCGCTCGATCAGCTCGCGCGGCCCGCACAGCGCCGAGCCCACGGGCGCGCCCAGGCCCTTGCTGAAGCACACCGAGACGCTATCGAAGCGGCCGGTGATGGCGCGCAGCGCCGCGACCACGTCGCCGCCCGGTCCGGCGTCGGCCACCGCCGCGTTGAACACGCGCGCGCCGTCGAGGTGCAGGGCCAGCCCGTGGTCGCGCGCCAGCTCGGCCATCTCGTCCAGATAGGCCGCCGGCATGGGGTGCCCGTTCCAGGTGTTCTCCAGGCACAGCAGCCGCGTGCGCGCGAAGTGCGGGTCGTCCGGCTTGATGGCGGCCCGCACGTCGGCCGGGTTCATGAGGCCTTGCGGGTCCTGCGCCAGCGGCTGCGGCTGGATGCTGCCCAGCACCGCCGCGCCGCCGCCCTCGTAGCGGTAGGTGTGCGCGTTCTGGCCCACGATGTACTCGTCGCCGCGGCCGCAGTGGGCCATCATCCCGCACAGGTTGCTCTGTGTGCCGCTGCTCATGAACAGCGCGGCCTCCTTGCCGGTGAGCGCGGCGATCTTCTCCTGCAGCGCGTTGACCGAGGGGTCGTCGCCGAACACGTCGTCGCCCAGGGGCGCGGCCATCATGGCCTCGCGCATGGCGGGCGTGGGCTGCGTGACGGTGTCGCTGCGGAGATCGACGGTGTTCATGGCGCTTGCTCCAGGAAGTTCTTGAGCATCGCGTGCCCATGCTCGGTGAGGATGCTCTCGGGGTGGAACTGCACGCCCTCGATCGCCAGCGTGCGGTGCTTCACGCCCATGATCTCGCCGTCGTCGGTCCAGGCCGTGACCTCGAGCTCGGCCGGGCAGTCCTCGCGGCGGATCGCCAGCGAGTGGTAGCGGTTGACGGTGAAGCGTTCGGGCAGGCCGGCGAACACGCCGCGCTGGGTGGTGCTGATCTCGCTGGTCTTGCCATGCATCAGTTCCTTGGCCCGCACGATGGTGCCGCCGAAGGCCGCGCCGATGCTCTGGTGTCCCAGGCACACGCCCAGGATGGGCAGGCGGCCCGCGAAGTGGCGGATGGCGGGCACCGAGATGCCGGCCTCGGCCGGCGAGCAGGGGCCGGGCGAGATCACCAGCCGGTCCATGCGACCGCCGTCGAGCCGCGCCTGCAGCTCATCGAGCGTGACCTCGTCGTTGCGCACCACCTCGACCTCGGCGCCCAGCTCGCCCAGGTACTGCACGATGTTGAAGGTGAAGGAGTCGTAGTTGTCCACCATCAGGACACGAAAGCCCCCACGCTCCCCCGCTGGGCGGGGGTCGCCGCCCCCCAAGGGGGCTTGAACGCCTTGGGACGGCCCGGCGTCGTTCATGATCGCGCTCATTCCAGCCCCTCCTCCACCAGTTCGGCGGCGCGCAGCAGCGCGCGCGCCTTGTGTTCGGTTTCTCTCCACTCCATCTCGGGCACCGAGTCGGCAACCACGCCGGCCGCGGCCTGCACGTACAGCACCTGGTCCTTGACGATGGCGGTGCGGATGGCGATGGCCACGTCCATGTCGCCGGCGTAGCTGAGGTAGCCGCAGGCGCCGCCGTAGATGCCGCGCTTGACCGGCTCCAGCTGATCGATGAGTTCCATGGCATGCACCTTGGGCGCGCCCGTGAGCGTGCCGGCCGGGAACGTGGCCTTGAGCACGTCCATGTTGGTCATGCCCTCGTTCAGGATGCCCTCGACGTTGCTCACGATGTGCATGACGTGGCTGTAGCGCTCCACCGCGAAGGCCTCGGTGACCTTGACGCTGCCGGTCTTGGCGATGCGACCGATGTCGTTGCGCGCCAGGTCGATCAGCATGACGTGTTCGGCGCGCTCCTTGGGATCGCTGACCAGTTCGGTTTCGGTGGCCTTGTCCTTCTCGGGCGTGGCGCCGCGCGGGCGCGTGCCGGCCAGGGGGCGGATGGTGATCTTCTGGCCGTCCTCGGTGTGCTCCTGGCGCACCAGGATCTCGGGGCTCGCCCCCACCACCTGGAAGTCACCGAAGTGGTAGTAGTACATGTAAGGCGAGGGATTGAGTGAGCGCAGCGCGCGGTAGAGCGACAGCGGCGACTCGGTGTATCGCTTCTGGATGCGCTGGCCCACCTGCACCTGCATGAAGTCGCCCGCCGCGATGAGGCCCTTGGCGCGCTCCACCGCCGCCAGGTAGTCGGCCTTGGCGAAGCCGCGCTCGGCCGGGTGGTGCTGGGTGGGCTTGACCTGCGGCGCGCTCACCGAGTACTTGAGCGCTTCCTTCAGTTCGCGCAGGCGCTTCTTGGCGCCGCTGTAGGCCTCGGGCTGGCCCGGGTCGGCGTAGACGATGAGGTAGAGCTTGCCCGAGAGGTTGTCGATGACCGCCAGTTCCTCGCACTGCAGCAGCAGGATGTCGGGGCAGCCCAGGGTGTCGGGCGGGCATCCGGCTTCCAGCTTCTTCTCGACGTAGCGCACCGCGTCGTAGCCGAAGTAGCCAGCCAGGCCGCCGCAAAAGCGCGGCAGGCCGGGGCGCAGCGCCACCTTGAAGCGCTGCTGGTAGGCGGCGATGAAGTCCAGCGGGTTGCCGTGCGCAGTCTCGACCACCTCGCCGTCGCGCACCACCTCGGTTTTGGCCGCAGCGCCGAAGCCGCTGGCGCGCAGCAGGGTGCGCGCGGGCAGGCCGATGAAGCTGTAGCGCCCGAAGCGCTCGCCGCCCACCACCGACTCGAGCAGGAAGCTGTGGCGGCCATCGCCACGGCCGTGGGCCAGCTTGAGGTAGAGGGAGAGCGGCGTTTCGAGGTCGGCAAAGGCCTCGAGCATCAGCGGGATGCGGTTGTAGCCCTGCTGGGCCAGGCTCTTGAATTCCAGTTCGGTGATCATGTTCGTTCCATCCGTCCGGGGCCGCCGCGAAGCGGTGGGGGGTGGCGGCCGGGGGGTTCCATCGGTCCGGCAGGCGGGCTGCCGGGAGGCGCTGCGGGGAGCGGCGGCGCTCAGGCGCCCGGCCGGTCCCCGCGGGGGGAGGGGTGCACGTTCAGGCTGGCTTGCGCCAGGGCCAGGCTCCCCCGCCGAAGAGGCGCGGCAGCGAGCCGTGGGTGAGCGTGCAGGGACGAAACATGGTGAGCGCACTATATCAAAGCCCCGCGACGGGCCCATAGAGCGTGCGGCGGATCACGCCGCCAAGCTTTCGTTCTAGAGCCTTACCCGCTGGACCGGGGCCGACGGCGCGGGGACAATTCCAAAAATCGAACGACCGTTCACTTTTTGGGATGCACCCGATGCGGACCCTTCCCTGGCGCGCGCTGGCCCTGGCCGGCGCCCTGTTCTGCAGCGGCTTCGCGGCCTGGGCCGCCACCGTCGACGTGGCCGGCGTGCCGCTGGAAGACCGCATCACCGTGGCCGGCAAGCCCCTGGTGCTCAATGGCGCGGGCGTGCGCTACAAGGCGGTGTTCCAGGTCTACACGGCGGGCCTGTACCTCACGGCCAAGGCCGACACGCCCGAAAGCGTGCTGGCCAGCATGGGCCCCAAGCGCATCGGCATCACCATGCTGCGCGACATCGACGCGGCCGAGCTGGGCAAGCTGTTCTCGCGCGGCATGGAGGACAACATGGACCGCGCGGCCTTCTCCAAGCTCATCCCCGGCGTGATGCGCATGAGCCAGATCTTCGCCACCCACAAGAAGCTCAACAAGGGCGACACCTTCACCGTGGACTGGGTGCCGGGCACGGGCGCGGTGCTGACCGTGCGCGGGCAGATCGAGGGCGAGCCCTTCAAGGAGCCGGAGTTCTTCGACGCGCTGCTGCGCATCTGGCTCGGCCCCAAGCCGGCCGACTGGCAACTCAAGGACGCGCTGTTGGGCAAAGCCCGCACCGGCAACCGCCCATAACGGGCTGAGCGCCGGCCATCCCCCGAAACGGCCTCGCCGCGCGACGGGCGGCGGCATCCTGGGTACGGTACGGGGTTTCCTTCGTTCCACCCCGTCACCGAGACCCATGCGCCGCCGTCACGTCCTCCAAGCCGCCGCCATTGGCGCCGTCCCGCTGATCGCGCGGGCCCAGGAATCCAGCGACCTGGTCGTCGCCCACATCGGCCCGTTCACCGTGCTGCCGGCGCCGGACGCCAAGGAGCTGCACGAAGGGGCCTCGGCCGCCTTCAACGACCTCAACGGCAAGGGCGGCATCGCCGGCCGCAAGGTGGAGCTGCTGCGGCTGGACGACACCTACACCTTCGACGGCTTCAAGGCCCGCCTGGCCGAGGCCATGCCGCGCAAGCCCCTGGCCTTGCTGACGCCCCTGGGCTCGGCCACGCTCAAGCAGATGCTGGACAGCAAGCTGCTGGACAGCACGGACCTCGTGGTCATCAACGCCGTGCCCGGCGCCGCCGTGCTGCGCGACCCCGGCCACCCCAAGCTGTTCCACATCCGCGCCGGCGACGACCAGCAGATCCGCAAGATCGTGTCGCATGCGCGCGCGCTGAACGTGCAGTCCATGGGCGTGCTGTACCAGAACATCCCGATCGGCTCGTCCGGCCTGGCCTCGGCCAAGGCGGCCGCGCAGGGCACGGGGCTGGAGATCATCGGCGCCGAGTCGGGCACGGAGCTGGCCGACATCACCAAGGCCGCGCAGGCCATCGCCTCGCGCAACCCGCATTCGGCCATGGTCATCGGCTCGCCCAAGTTCATGGGCCAGAGCATCGCCGCGCTGCGCGCGGCGGGCGTCTCGCAGCAGCTGTTCTCGCTGTCCTACCTGCCGGCACCGGCGCTCAAGGCCCTGGCCGGCGCGGGCGCGCGCGGCGTGGGCATCGCCCAGACCTTCCCCAACCCGAACGGCGTGACCTCGCCGCTGCAGCGCGCCTTCCGCGCGGCGATGCAGCGCTCGCACCCCGAGGTGAAGACCTACACCCCGTTCCACCTCGAAGGTTATGTGACGGCCCAGGTCTTCTCCGAGGCCGCGCGCCGCGCCCGCCCGCTCACCCCCACCGGCCTGGCCGAGGCCCTGCGCCGCATGGGCGAACTCGACCTCGGCGGCTTCCGCGTGGATTTCAGCAAGGGCAACGAGGGCAGCCAGTGGGTCGACATCGGCGTGGCCACCGCCGAGGGCCGGCTGCTCTACTGATCTAGGGCAGCAGGTGCGCCGGCAGCTCGTCGAGCCGGTCGAGGTAGGCGTCGGCGTCCACGTCGCGCACCGGCTCGCCGTGGTTGTAGCCGTAGCTCACCAGCACCACCGGGCAGCCCGCCGCACGCGCGGCCAGGGCGTCGTTCTGCGAATCGCCCACCATCAGCGTGCGCGCGGGCGCCACCGCCAGCGCACGGCAGGTTTCGATCAAGGGCAGCGGGTCGGGCTTGCTGCGCGCAAAGCTGTCGCCGCCGAAGACCTGCGCGAAGAACGGCGCCAGGCCCTTGGCGTGCAGCAGATCGCGCGCGAAGGCCAGCGGCTTGTTGGTGACGCAGGCCAGCGCCAGGCCGCGCCCGCGCAGGGCCTGCAGGCCCTCCACCACGCCGGGGTAGACGGTGCTGTGCGCGCCGTTGGCGACGGCGTAGTGCCGCTGGTAGCTGGCCCAGGCCTCGTCCAGCCGCGCCTGCGCGCCGGCCTCGTCCAGCCCACCGTGCCGCAGCGCGGCGCGGATCAGGTGCATCGAGCCCTTGCCCACCATGCGCTGAATGTCGGCGCGGGCCACGGCCGGGCGGCCGAGCTCGCGCAGGGTGGCGTTGAGCGCGGCGTCGAAGTCGCCGAGGGTGTCGACCATCGTGCCGTCGAGGTCGACGATCAGTGCCCCCACGCTCCACCGCTGCGCGGATGGCTGCCCCTCGGGGGGGCCGGCTGGGCTGGGGAGCGGCCCGGCGCCCGGCCGCGCGCGGATACCGCGCATCACGCCAGCGCGGCCCGCATCTGCTCGATCACGGCCCGGTAGTCGGGCTTGCCGAAGATCGCGCTGCCGGCCACGAAGGTGTCGGCGCCGGCGTCGGCCACGCGCCGGATGTTGTCGGGCTTGATGCCGCCGTCCACCTCCAGGCGGATGTCCTTGCCGCTGGCCTCGATGCGCCGGCGCGCGTCCTCGACCTTGCGCAGTGCCGAGTCGATGAAGCCCTGGCCGCCGAAACCGGGGTTGACGCTCATGATCAGGATCAGGTCGATGTCGTCGATCAGCCAGTCCAGCACGTCCAGCGAGGCCGCGGGGTTGAAGGTGAGCCCGGCCTTGACGCCGCGCGCCTTGATGGCCTGCACGCTGCGGTGGGCGTGGATGCTCGCATCGGGGTGGAAGCTGATGAGGTCGGCGCCGGCGTCGGCGAAGGCCTGGGCCAGCGCGTCCACCGGCTGCACCATCAGGTGCACGTCGATGGGCACCGGTGTGCCGTCGGGCGTCTTCGCGTGCGGCTTGAGGGCCTGGCACACCATGGGCCCGAAGGTGAGGTTGGGCACGTAGTGGTTGTCCATCACGTCGAAGTGGATCCAGTCGGCGCCAGCGGCGACCACCTGGCGCACCTCCTCGCCCAGGCGGGCGAAGTCGGCGGAGAGGATGGAGGGGGCGATGCGGTACGTGGTCATGGCGGGCGTTGGGCGGCGGAATCGGAACCCGTCATTGTCTCAGGCCTCCCGCCGGGCCGCCTCCCAGGGAGGCCTGCGCCCCCATGGGGGGCAGCGACGACACGAAGTGCGCAGCGTGGGGGCTCTGCCCCGGCGGCGCGCGCGGCCCACAGGTAACATGCCGCCCATGCCCAAGTACCTCTTCACCTGCGAGGCCGAGCCTCAGTACCTGAGCGAGCAGTCCGCGCCCGAGGAAGAGCTCTACGCCTTCGCGTACACCATCACCATCACCAACCACGGCGAGGCGCCCGCGCAGCTCATCTCGCGGCACTGGATCATCGAGGACGCGCACGGCCACACCGAAGAGGTGAAGGGCCTGGGCGTGGTGGGGCACCAGCCGCTGCTGCGCCCGGGCGAGTCCTTCCAGTACACCAGCGGCACCCGCCTGCGCACGCCCACCGGCGCCATGCGCGGCAGCTTCTTCTGCGTGGCCGAGGACGGCGAGCGCTTCGAGGCCGCGGTGCCCGAGTTCGAACTGCGCGCGGGCGGCGCCGGTGGCGCGCAGGCCACGCGCGTGCTGCACTGAAGCCCCCCACGCCCCCGGCCCGCATGGACCTGCAACAGCTCCTCGACACGATGGCGCCCGAGGCGCCGCTGGCGCAGCGCCACCTCTGGCTGGCCGACGCGCTGGCCTGGGTGCGTGGCGACGCCATCGACGTGGCCGCCGCCCTCTCGCGCGTGCGCCTGTTCGTCGGCGCGCTGGAGGCCGACCCGGCGCTGCGCGAGCGCTGGCACGCCTGGCTGCGCGCCTTCGTGGCCGGCGTCGACATCACCCCGCTGCTGGCCGACTTCGGCTTCGCGCCGCGCACCGCCTTCCTGAGCGAACTCGGCCACCGCCTGCGCCGCAAGCTGCTGCCCGGCACGCCCGAGACGCGCGACCTGGCCGAGCTGTTCTCGCTGCTGCTGCCCTCGCCCTTCGACGTGCGCTGGATCAAGGCGCTGGACACGGCCACGCTGGAGCGGCTGGCCGCGCTCACGCCCGAGCGCGGCACCGATGTGTGGAATCAGTCGCTGCTGGACGCGCTGACCTTCTGCACCAGCCAGGTCAGCGCCACCGGCTTCGCCTCCGAGATCCGCATCCGCATGTCGGCCGAGGCGCAGGCCGAGCGCCCCTTCCACGAACTGCCCGGCGTGTTCGAGGCGCTGCGCCGCGAGTTGCGCGTGCACGGCCCGCGCAGCGCCGAGGCCGAGCAGGCCGCCGAGCGCCTGCGCGGCCAGCTCGACGCCTGCCGGCACGCGGCCTACACCGTCTACCAGCACCTGGAAGAGCACGGCGTATCGGTGGGCATCGTGTTCCGCCTGCGCCAGCTGCGCGAGCGCATCGTGCGCATCAAGCAGCTGCTGGACTGCCTGCTGGCCGCCCAGCCCGGCCGCGCCAACGCCGCCCTGCTGGCCGACCTGGTGCAGGTCGGCATCGAGAACCGCAGCGTGCGCGCCCTCATCGCCGCCAGCTCGCACCTCACGGCCGCCAAGGTGGCCGAGCGCAGCGCCGAAAGTGGCGAGCACTACATCACCCGCAACGCCGCCGAGTACAAGGAAATGCTGGGCAAGGCCGCGGGCGGCGGCTTCGTGCTGGGCTTCACCACCTGGATCAAGTTCGCGCTCTACGGCGTGGGGCTGTCGGCCTTCTGGGGCGGCTTCGCGGCCGGCTTCAACTACGCGGCCTGCTTCGTGCTGATCATGCTGCTGCAATGGACGGTGGCGACCAAGCAGCCCGCCGTGACCGCGCCGGCCATGGTGGCCAAGCTGCGCGACATCAAGGCCACGGGCGCGGTGCGCCGCTTCGTCGACGAGGTGGCCAACCTGTTCCGCTCGCAGATCGCGGCCATCCTGGGCAACGTCGGCATGGTGGTGCCCACGGTGCTGCTGATCAGCTCGCTGCTGTGGTTCCTGGGCGGCGAGGCCATGATCGACGCCGACAAGGCCCGCCACGTGCTGCACGAGCTGCGCCTGCTCGGCCCCACCGCGCTGTTCGCCGCCTTCACCGGCGTGCTGCTGTTCGCCAGCAGCATCATCGCGGGCTGGGTGGAGAACTGGTTCGTCTTCCACAAGCTGGACTCCGCCATCGCCCACAACCCGCGCTTCACGCGTGTGCTGGGCCGCACGCGCGCCGCGCGCTGGGCCGGCTTCGCGCGCGCCAACGTTTCGGGCCTGGCGGCCAACGTGTCGCTGGGCTTCATGCTGGGCCTGGTGCCGGTGTTCGCGCAGTTCTTCGGCCTGGGCCTGGACGTGCGCCACGTCACCCTCTCGGCCGGCCAACTGGCGGCCGCCGGCTTCTCGCTGGGCCTGGAGGTGCTGCGCGAACCGGCCTTCTGGTGGGCCGTGGCGGGCGTGCTGGTGGTCGGCCCGCTCAACCTCACGGTGAGCTTCTACCTGGCCTTCCGCCTGGCGCTGCGCGCGCAGGCCATCAGCACCGGCAACCGCCAGCTGATCCGCCAAGCCATGCGCCGGCGCCTGCGCTCCGCGCCGCTGAGCTTCCTGCTGCCGCCGCGCGAGCGCCCGGGCCCGGACGACGAAGCCGCCGAGCCTTCCGCGCATGGGTGAGTTCGAGCTGATCGCGCGCCACTTCGCGCGCGCCGCGCCGGCCGGCGGCCCCGTGGTGCTGGGCGTGGGCGACGACTGCGCCCTGCTGCAGCCCACGCCCGGCCACCAGCTCGCCGTCAGCACCGACATGCTGGTCGAAGGCCGCCACTTCTTCGCCGGCGCCGAGCCCGAGGCCCTGGGCCACAAGGCGCTGGCGGTCAACCTGTCGGACCTGGCCGCCATGGGCGCGCGCCCACTGGGCTTCACGCTGGCGCTGGCCCTGCCGGCGGCCGACGAGGCCTGGCTCGCGCCCTTCGCGCGCGGCCTGTTCGCGCTGGCCGACGCGCACCACTGCCCGCTGGTGGGCGGCGACACCACGCGCGGCCCGCTCACGCTCAGCCTCACCGTGTTCGGCGAGGTGCGGCCCGGGCGCGCGCTGCGCCGCGACGCCGCGCGGGCGGGCGACGAGCTCTGGCTCAGCGGGCGCACCGGCGAGGCCCGCCTGGCCCTGGCCCTGCGGCGCGGCGAGACCTGGGCGCGCGGCGAGCTGGCCGCGGTGCAGGACCGCATGGACCGCCCCACGCCGCGCCTGGCGCTGGGCCAGGCCCTGGCCGCCACCGAGGGCGTGCGCGCCGCGCTGGACCTCAGCGACGGCCTGCTCGGCGACCTCGACCACATCCTGCAGGCCAGCGGCCTGGGCGCGGAGATCGATGCTGCCGCGCTGCCAGTGGCACCGGCCTTGCGCGATCTGGATGAGGCGCACCGCCTGGACTGCCTGCTCGCCGGCGGCGACGATTACGAGCTGCTGTTCACCGCCGACCCTTCGGCCCACGCGGCCGTGCTGGCGGCAGGCGCCGGTGCCGGCGTGGCGGTCACGCGCATCGGGCGCCTGCGGGCAGCGCCGGGGTGGCGGGTGCTCGATGCGCAGGGCCGCGACCTGGCCATCCGCGCGCGCGGCTTCGACCATTTCGCCGACGCCTGAGCGCCGGCGCCGGCGTGGGGTCTGTCACGCCCGCGTCAGACAGTGTCGAATCGGCCCAACAGCGCGCCCCCGCGGCCCGCGCAAACGCGCCGATGTCGCCTACGATCCGCCCGCCGCGCGACCGCCCCGACCGAAAGCCGTTCAGAGCCATTCACCGGTCCGCGCCAGGAGGAGACACCCGTGCCCGCCAGCACCCGGCGCCCCCGCGCCCTGCCGACCCTTGCCGCCGGCCTCGTATGCACCGGCTGCGCCAGCGTCCTCACTGAGCCCGTCTCCCCCTTGCGCGTGGAGACGGCGCGACGCGCACGCTGCCCCTCTCCCGTTGTTCCCCAACCCCAAGGCCTTGCCATGACATTCACCCTGCCTCGCCTGTCGTCCCTCGTGCTCGTGCTGCTGGCGGCCCTGCTGTACGGCTGCGCCATCCAGGCCCCCGCCTACTCACCCAGCGCCGACGCCGTCGAGCGGGCGCGCAACAGCGGCATCCAGCCGGCCACGGTGGGCAGCTTCACCATCAAGCCCGGCGCCACCGGTGCCGAGAGCATCAGCCTGCGCGGCAACACGATGGCCTCGCCCGTGGGCGGCAACTACGCCGCCTACCTCGCCGAGGCCCTGCGGACCGAGTTGCGGCTCGCGGGAAAGCTTGACCCCCAGTCCCGGCTTGAAATCAGCGGTCGGCTGCTGGGCAACGACATCGCGGCCGGCGGCTTTTCGACCAACAGCGGCTACATCGAAGCCAGCTTCGTCGTGAAGCACGCGGGGCAGACGCGCTACGAGGCCGTCAAGCGCGCCGACGCGAGCTGGGACTCGTCCTTCGTCGGCGCCATCGCCATCCCACGCGCGCAACAGCAATACCCGGTGCTGGTGCAGCAACTGATCGGCACGCTGTGGGCCGATCCCCTGTTCGTTGCGGCCCTGAAGTAAAGGACTTTCGACCATGCGATCCCGTCTGCTGGCCCTTGCCACCCTCGCCCTTGCGCTCGTGCTCGGGGGCTGCGCCCACCCCATCCAGCTCGTGCCCGAGCCCACCCAGCTCGTCGGACAAGGGGGTGCGAACAAGATCGACCGCCCCGTGGTCCTCATGGTCACGGACGCACAGCTGTCGCAGGAGGTGGTCTCGCCGGGCGGCGGCGGCGACAAGGTCAGCTACAAGCCCTACAAGGACCTGCAGACCGGCATGTACATCGTGCTGGGCGAGGTGTTCACCACCACCCGCCTGGCCAACGGCCCTCAGGATCCGCGCATCGGCACCGACCCCGCCACCATCGTCGTCACGCCGACCATCACCACAACCTCCTACTCGCCGAGCCTGTTCACCTGGCCGCCGACGATCTTCACGATCTCGCTCGAATTCGCGTTCCGCGACACCAGCGGCGCGCGCACCCTGACCACCGTTCGTGTGCAGGGTGAAGGCCGCGCGGAGTTCGACGAATTCAAAAGCGATTTCTCGCTGTCGTCCAAACGCGCCGCCCAGGACGTGCTCGCGCGCATGATCAAAGCCATTCAGGAGCAGGGCGACGCGCTGCGCCGCTGGAGCACGGCCGCCCGTTCGGGCGACGGCGCGGCACCGCATTGAGGTCGCGTCCCGGCGGGCCCGAAGGCCGCTTCACGCCTCCGGCGTGAAGCCGATCTGCTGGACCAGGCGGGCCCAGAAGGCCGACTCCTCGCGCAGCAGCGTGGCCAGCTGCGCCGGGCTGTTGGGGAAGGGCTCCATGTACAGCGAGGCCAGCCCGTCGACCACGTCGGGCGCGGCCAGCGCCTGGCGCACCCCGGCGTTGAGGCGCTGCACGGTGTCGGCCGGCGCGGCGGCGGGCAGGTAGAAGCCGAACCAGCCCAGGTACTTCAGGTCGGCGATGCCCTGCTCCGCCAGCGTGGGCGTGTCGGGCGTGAAGCGGCCGCGCTGCGGGCCGCTGGTGGCCAGCAGCCGGCACTTGCCAGCCTTCACGTTGGACATGAACTCGCCGGTGGGGCCGACCACGGCGGCGATCTGGCCACCGATGAGGTCGGTGATGGCGGGCTGCGAGCCACGAAAGGCCACGTGGCGCAGATCCGCCTGGCCGGTCTTGCCCAGCGAGGCGCCGATGAAGTGGGCCGCTGAGCCCGTACCGGCCGAGCCGAAATTGGCGCTGGCCGGGTGGGCCCGGCACCAGGCCAGGAACTCGGGCACGCTCTTCACGCTGACCGGTACCTGGGGGCCGACCGCCAGCGCGTAGTCGAAGGCCGCCGCGGCCGACACGGGCACCACGTCGCGCACCGGGTCGTAGGGCAGGCGGCGGAAGGTGTGCGGGTGCAGGCCCAGGGGCGAGGCGGGGGTCAGCAGCACCGTGGCGCCGTCGGGTGCGGCGTTCTTCACCGCCTGCACGGCGATTTGCCCGCCCGCGCCGGTGCGGTTCTCGACGACCACCGCCTTCGCGTAACCCGGGTGCAGCTTCTCGGCGACGCGGCGCCCCACGAGGTCGATGGTGCCGCCCGGCGCGAAGCCGATCAGGATCTTGGCCGTCTCCGGCGTCGGGGTCTGGGCCTGCAGGGACGGCAGCCAGGCGGCCATCGCCAACCCTGTGGCGCTGGCCTGGCAGAAACGGCGGCGTGAAACGCTCATGGGGATGTCTCCTTTTTGTCGTGGTGGTGGGGGAAATGGAAGCCGCTCAAAGGTCGAGCACCAGCCCGGGCGTGCGCGAACGCGACACGCAGACCAGCAGGCGGCGCAGCCCGGGCCGCTCGGACTCGGGATAGACGTAGTCGCGGTGCTCGGGCTCGCCCTCGCACACGGCGGTCTCGCAGGTGCCGCACAGGCCCTCGCGGCAAGAGAAAGGAATCGACAGGCCGTTGGCCTCCAGCACCTCCAGGATGCTGCGCTCGGGCGGCACGTGAAAGCGCCGCTGGCTGCGCCGCAGCTCGACCCAGAAGCCCCCCGCCGCGGCGTCGGGCTCGAACCGCTGCGGCGCGGCGAACCACTCGAAGTGCCGCGCCGCCGCCGGCACCGCCCCGGGCGCGTCGCGCACGGCCTCCATCAGCGGGGCCGGGCCGCAGCAGTAGATGTGCGTGCCGGCACCGGCCTCGGCCACCAGGCGCGCCGCCGGCAGCGGGCCGCCGGCCTCGTCGTCGCAGTGCCATTGCACCTTGCCACCGAAGGGTGCGAGGTCCTCGTAGAAGGCCAGCCGCGAGCGGTTGCGCGCCGCGTACACCAGGCGCCAGGGCCGACCCGCGGCCTCGCACCAGCGGACCATGGACAGGATGGGCGTGATGCCGATACCGCCCGCGATGAACAGGTAGCGCGGCGCATCGGGCACCAGCGGAAAGTGGTTGACGGGCGCGCCGCAGCGCAGCGCCATGCCGGGCCGCAACTCGGTGTGCACGCAGGCCGAGCCGCCGCGCCCGGGCGCGGCGCGCCCGACGCCGATCACGTAGCGGTGCCGCTCGCGCGCGTCGTTGGCCAGCGAGTACTGGCGCACCAGGCCGTTGGGCAGGTGCACGTCGAGGTGCGCGCCGGGCTCGAACACCGGCAGGTCGCCGCCCCGCGGGTCCACCAGCTCGAGCCGCAGCACGTCGCGCGCCTCGGCGCCCATGTCGGCGATGCGCAGGCTCAGCTCGCCCGGCGCCTGGGCCATCGCGGGGCCCTTCGCCGCGTCCACCACCGGCCCCGTCACGCGGGCTGTCCCGCACCCGCGGCCGGGGCGGCCATCCGCACGGCCACCGCGCTCTCGGCGGCGCGTTCCTCGGCCACCAGCTTGTCGAAGGTCCAGCGGAAGTGCGACAGCGGCGCGTCGGCCGCGACGGCCAGCATGCGAAAGCCCGGGTCCGCGTCCAGCACCTTCTGCTGCGCCTCGATGAGGTGCTTGTCCTCCATGAAGCCTTCGATCAGGCTCTGGTGCAGCGAGCGCGAGACATTGGCGTCCTCACCCTCGAAGTTGTTCAGGTAGGTCCAGAAGAAGTGCGTGGTGCGCCGGGTCTCCGGCGTCATGAACTGGCAGTTGCGATACTCGCGGCTGCCCTCCCGGTTGCCGGTTTCCGAGCCGCTGCCGGCCGGCGAGAACATGGACTCCAGGAAGAAGATGCCCGGCACGTGCATGTGGCCGATGTTGCGGCGGTCGACCGGCAGGTCCTTCTCGGCGGCGGGCAGCACCTTGCGGTGGAACGGGGGCGGCGCCGCGTTCATGTGCCAGCGCTCCACCCGGAAGCCGCGCGGCAGGCGCTCGATGGCCACCGGCTTGGTCACGTAGGCGTACTCCTCCGAGCCGCCCAGGGTCTTGGTGTGCACGAAAGCCAGGTGCGCGAAGTCGCTGAGGTTGTCGACGATGAGCAGCCAGTTGGCCTCGTAGTGCAGGTAGTCGGGCACCCCTTTCCATTGCGGGTCGCGCAGGTAGGGGAAGTCGATGATGTCGCCGGGGTCGGCCTGGGCCGGGTCGCCCATCCAGATCCAGACCAGGTGGTCGCGCAGCACCACGGGGTAGCTCTTGACGCCCAGCTTGGGTGGCACCACCTCCTGGCCGGGGATCTGGATGCACTTGCCCGAGGCGTCGAACTTCAGGCCGTGGTACATGCAACGCACGCAGTCGCCCTCGCGGCGACCCAGGTGCAGCGGAACGCCGCGGTGGCAGCAGCGGTCCTGCAGCGCCACCACCTTGCCGCTTTCGGACTGGTAGAGCAGCACCGCTTCTTCCAGGATGGTGCGCGCCAGCATCTTGCCGTCGATCAATTCGTGGTCCCAGGCGGCCACGTACCAGCAGTTCTTCAGGAACACCCTGTCTCTCCATGCACCAGCGGTGCGTCATGCGTTGTCGATGGGTGAGAATCCTAGGCAGCGGGCGGCTGGCGATAAACAGGCTGCCCTGGCTTCTGTGTTCGCGAACCTGAACAATGCATTGGGAAGATTTCGACGCTTTCTGCCAGGTCGTGGACCACGGCGGATTCACGGCCGCGGCGCGGGCCACCGACCGCCCCAAGTCCAGCCTCAGCGCCTCGGTGACGCGGCTGGAGGCGCAGATCGGCGCGCGGCTGCTGGAGCGCACCACGCGCCAGCTGCGCCTCACCGATGAAGGCGAGGCGCTCTACCGAGAGATTGCCAAACCGCTGGCCCAGCTGCGCGAGTTCGCCGCCGAGGCCGTCACCAAGAGCTCGCAGGTGCAGGGCACCCTGCGCGTGGCCGCGCCCTACGAGTTCGGCGCGCACCACCTGGCCAGCGTGTCCTGCGCGGTGATGAAGGCGCACCCCGAACTCAAGGTCCACCTCGACGTGGAGCACGCACGCGTGGCGCTGTTCGAGCGCCACTACGACATCGTGTTCTCCGCCATCGAACACAGCTTCGCGCCCGCCACCGTGGTGACGCGGCGCGTGTACTCGCTGGAGCGCGGCCTCTTCGCTTCGCCCGAGCTGGTGCGCGAGCACCCCGCGCTGAAGTCGCCGCAGGACCTCAACGACCTGCCTCTGCTGGCCGGCAACGACGACGCCCTCTGGAGCTTCCAGGGGCCCGGCGGCGAGCCGGTGCAGGTGGACATGCGCACCCCGCGCATGCGCAGCGGCAACGCCAGCCTGCGCCTGGCCAGCGCCAAGGCCGGGCTCGGCGTGGCGCGCATCACGGCCACCTTCTGCGAACAGGCCGTTGCCAGCGGCGCGCTGGTGCGCCTGCTGCCCGAATGGACCTGCGAGCCGCTGCGCATCTACGCCCTGCTGCCCGGCCGGCGGCTGGTGCCGTCCAAGGTGCGGGTCTTCCTGGACGCGCTGGAAGACGAAGCGCGCGGCAGCGCGGGCTGAACCGCCTGGACGCGCCGCCCACCTATCATCGACCGATGCCCTCCGACGCCCCCGCCCGCCCGACCTGGCGCTTCCTCTTCGCCCACCCCGCCCACTTCATCGCCCTGGGCGCGGGCGCGGGCCTGTCGCGGCTGGCACCGGGCACCTCGGGCACGCTGTGGGCCTGGGTCGTCTGGCTGGTGCTGGAACCCCTGCTGCCGCACAGCAGCTGGGGCCTGCTGCTCGCCGCGGCCACGCTGCTGGGCTGGTGGGCCTGCACCGTCACCGCGCGGCACCTGGGCGTGGCCGATTCGGGCCACATCGTGTGGGACGAGGTGGTGGCCTTCTGGCTCGTGCTCTGGCTGATCGCGCCCGCCGGTTTCTGGGCGCAGCTCGTGGCCTTCGCGCTGTTCCGCTTCTTCGACGCCGTGAAGCTGGGCCCCATGGCCTGGGCCGACCAAGCCTTCAAGGGCTTCGGCCCGCGCGGCGGTTTCGGCATCCTGCTCGACGACTTCGCGGCCGCGCTGTGCACGCTGCTGGTCATCGCGCTCTGGCGCTTCTGAGCATGGACGCCGCGACGCTCGACCTCGTCACCGCACTGGCCGCCCGCCTGCGCGCGCGCGGCGCCATGATGGCCAGCGCCGAAAGCTGCACCGGTGGCCTGATCGCCGCCGCGTGCACCGAACTCAGCGGCTCCAGCGACTGGTTCGAGCGCGGCTTCGTCACCTACTCCAACGCCGCCAAGACCGACTCGCTGGGCGTGCCCGCCGCGCTCATCGCCGCGCACGGCGCGGTGAGCGAGCCCGTGGCGCGCGCCATGGCCGCGGGCGCGGTGGCCCATTCGGCGGCGCGCTGCGCGCTCGCGGTCACCGGCGTCGCCGGTCCCACGGGCGGCAGCGCGGACAAGCCCGTGGGCACCGTGTGGTTCGGCTGGTGCACGCCGGCCGGCGTGGCCAGCGAGCACCGCCGCTTCGACGGCGACCGCGCCGCCGTGCGCGCGCAGGCCGTGCGGCACGCCCTGGCCGGCCTGCTGCAGCGGCTGGATTGACACCCCCAGGACCCGCGCATGGCCGAAGCCTTCAAGCTGCTCATCAACCCCGACACCGTGGCGCACACCGCGCGCCACCTGCGCCGCGCCTGGCGCGGCTTCGACGCCGAGCGCTTCTCGGCCATCGCGCTCGATGGCCAGGATGGCCTGGAGTTCAAGGCCCGCGCGCACCGCCTGGCCGACGCGCTGCAGGCCACCCTGCCCACCGACTTCGACCGCGCCTGCGGCGTGCTGGAGGCCGCGCTCGCGCCGCCGCTGGCGCTGGACACCGACGGCGAGCCCGTGGGACTGCAAGGCTTGCCACCGCAGGGCGTGGGCGGCTGGGCGCTGTGGGGCGCGGGCGAATGGGTGGCGCGCGCCGGCCTGGACGAGCCCGAGCGCGCCCTGCTCTGCCTGCGTGAGCTCACGCAGCGCTTCACGGCCGAGTTCGCCATCCGCCCCTTCATCGCGCAGCGCCCCGGGCTCGTGTTCCCGCTGCTGTCGCGCTGGACCGGCGACGCCAGCGCCCACGTGCGCCGGCTGGTGAGCGAAGGCAGCCGCCCGCGCCTGCCCTGGGGCCTGCGCCTGCAGGCCCTGGTGGCCGACCCCGCGCCCACGCTGCCGCTGCTGCGCGCGCTGCAGAACGACACCAGCGCCTATGTGCGCCGCAGCGTGGCCAACCACCTCAACGACATCGCCAAGGACCACCCCGAACGCGTGGCCGACTGGGTGCGCGAGCACCGCGTGGGCGCCGATGCGGCGCGCGAGGCCCTGCTGCGCCACGCCAGCCGCGGGCTCATCAAGGCCGGCCACGCGCCCACGCTCGCCGCCTGGGGCCTGAGCCATGGCTTCGACGGCGAGGCCACGCTGCGCATCGCCCCCGCGGCGGTGGCGGTGGGCGGCCAGGTGCGCCTGCAGGCCCGGCTGCGTTCGCTCGCGCGCGGCCCGCAGACCCTGGTGGTCGACTACGCGGTGCACCACGTCAAGGCCAATGGGTCGGCGTCGCCCAAGGTTTTCAAGGGCTGGAAGATCGAGCTCGCGCCCGGCGAATCGCGTGAGCTCGACAAGGCGCATTCGCTGCGCGAGGTGACGACGCGCCGACTCTACCCAGGCCGCCACCGCGTCGAGTTGCGGGTGAACGGCGTGGGCGTGGCCGAGGCGGCCTTCGATCTGCGGTCCTGAGCCGGCCCGGGGCCATGGCGCCCCCTCGAAAGGGGCGATGGACGCCCCGTCGTCATACCCCCCTCCTATACTGGCCGGCCGACCAACGACCTCAGGAGACCGCCATGGGATTCTTCAGCACCATCCTCGACAAGCTCGGACTGTCCACCGCCCAGGCCGCCACGCCGCCCGCCGCCGCGCCAGCGCCCGCCCCGGTGGCGGCGCCCAGCCCGGCCCCGGCCGCCGCCGCGCCCGCGCCGGCCGTGGTCAACCCCATCGCGATGGTGGACGTGGTCGCCCAGATGGAAAAGCGCGCGGCGGCCAACCCGCAGAAGCTCAACTGGCGCACCTCCATCGTCGACCTGCTCAAGCTGCTCGACATGGACAGCAGCCTGCAGGCGCGCAAGGAACTGGCCAAGGAGCTCTACTGCCCCGACGAGTTCATGAACGACTCGGCCAAGATGAACGTCTGGCTGCACAAGAACGTGCTCGCCCACATCGCCGCCAACGGCGGCAACGTGCCCAAGGAACTGCTCGACTGAGCATGATCCGCGTCCACCACCTCAACCACTCGCGCTCGCAGCGCGTGCTCTGGCTCCTGGAGGAGCTGGGCCTGCCCTACGAGATCGTGCGCTACGAGCGCGACCCCAAGACCCTGCTCGCGCCGCCCGAGCTCAAGCGGGTGCACCCGCTGGGCAAGTCACCGGTGGTGGTGGATGGCGCGCTGGTGCTGGCCGAATCGGGCGCGATCCTGGAAACCCTGGTGGAGCGCCACGGGCCGCGGCTGCGGCCCGAGCCCGGCACGCCGGAGTTCCTGCGCTACCGCTACTGGATGCACTACGCCGAAGGCTCGTTGATGCCGCCGCTGCTGCTCAAGCTGGTGTTCGACCGGGTGGAGAAGGCGCCGCTGCTCGTGCGGCCGGTGGCCAAGGCCATCTCGGCGATGGTGAAGGCGCGCTTCATCACGCCCAACCTCACGCAGCACCTGGACTTCCTGGAAGCCGAGCTGGCCGGCAGCCCCTGGTTCGCCGGCCAGTCCTTCAGCGCCGCCGACGTGCAGATGAGCTTTCCGGTGGAGGCCGCCACCGCGCGCGGCGGGCTCAACGCCTCACGCCCGCGCCTGATGGACTGGCTGCGCCGCATCCACGACCGTCCGGCCTACCGCCGCGCGATCGACAAGGGCGGACCGTTCGAGGTCCTGGGCTGACACGGCCGCACGGGTCCTTGCGGCCCCGCTCGCCGCGGGCCTCAGGCCCCGTGGCACTTCTTGTACTTCTTGCCGCTGCCGCAGGGGCAAGGGTCGTTGCGACCGGGCGTGGCGGCCTGGCGCACCGGCTCGCTGCGCGGGCCCAGGCTGGCCCAGATGCGGCGCAGCTCGTAGACGGCCCAGATGGCGGCGTCCAGTTCGTCCAGGCGGGCCTGGCTCACGCTGGGCGGCGCCTCTTCCTCGTGCAGGTTCAGCTCGGGCGTGCCGCGGTCGTCTTCGGCCACGGCGGCGATGGTGTCGAGCGCGTCGTGGATCCAGCCGGCGGTTTCCTTGTCGCGCGGCGGTACCCAATCGTCTTCCCAGAGTTCCACCACGGCCAGGAAGCCCTCAGCCCAGGCCTGGCCGAACGCGGGCAGGGGTTCGCCGTCGGTGTTGGGCCGCTCGGCCTCGGGCATGGCGGCCACGGCACCGCGCAGGTCCACCAGCTCGGGGTGGTAGCTGCGCTCGTCCGCCAGGCTGTTCACGTCGGCCAGCAGGGCGGCGCGCACCTCGGCCTCGCGGCGGGCCCACAGCACCATGAAACGCTCGTAACGGTCGGTGCTGGGAAAGTGGGTGCCGTCGCCGTGCGGCACCGTGGGCAGCGGGCCGGTGCCCAGCAGCGCGGGCATCCATTCGCTCGCCTCGATGGGCCGGCGGGTGCAGATCAGGGCGGCCATGGCGCCTTCCAGGAATTCCCAGGGCGGCACCGCGTCGTCGCGCGAGGCGAGGTCGACGAGGATGGCGTCGAGTTCGTCGAAATCGCTGGCTTGCAGGGGGCTGTCGCTGTCGGGGGTCATCGGGAGGCGCTCGGGCGGGAAAGGGCCGCCAGTGTAGTGCCGCCCACCGCGCCGCCGGGCGCGGCGCGGGCCCCGTGGGGGGCGCCCTCACGCCGTGTCAGTGGTGCGTCTGGCCCGACGGGTCCACCGTGCCCATGGCCAGCGAGGCCAGCGCGCTGGGCGTCGGCGGCCGCTCCGCCGGCTCCAGGTGCGTGGCGGGCGCAGGGGCCTCGTACACGCTGCGCCAGGCGTTCTGCAGGGTTTGCCACACGCTGGGGGCGACCGTCATCGAATCGGGCTCGTCCATCATGATCGGGAACATGGCGACATCCTTCGCGGCAGGCCCTGGGACACCGACCCCGCGTCGCCTGCCTGGGCGCGTGCGGTGTGGGGATTCAAGTCATTGTTCGCTTGTTCAAAACACGCCCCAATAATGCAGACGCAGGATTTTTCCCCCTTCGACCAGACGACGAACGCCGATGCTTGACCGACTCAACGCTCTCTATCCCGTGCGCTACACGGCCCTGGGCCTGTGCGCCTTCGTCGCCCTGCTGAGCCTGTTCGCCCTGGTCGCCTTCGGCGTCGGCGGCGTCTGGTTCCTGCTGTTCGGCGCGCTCACGCTGGTGGGCCTGTGGGACCTGCGCCAGACGCGCAGCTCGGTGCTGCGCAACTACCCGGTGATCGGTCACCTGCGCTTCATGCTGGAGTTCGTGCGGCCCGAGATCCGCCAGTACTTTCTGGAAAGCGACACCGAGGCCCAACCCTTCTCGCGTGCGCAGCGCAGCCTGGTGTATGCGCGCGCCAAGGGCGAGACCGACAAGCGCCCCTTCGGCAGCCAGCTCGACATGCTGAGCAACGGCCACGAGTGGATCAACCACTCGATCGCGCCGACCAGCCTGCCCACCCACGATTTCCGCGTGCGCATCGGCGGGCCCGACTGCACCCAGCCCTACGAGGCCAGCGTGTTCAACATCTCGGCCATGAGCTTCGGCGCGCTCTCGGCCAACGCCATCCAGGCCCTCAACGCGGGCGCGCAGCGCGGCGGCTTCGCGCACGACACGGGCGAGGGCTCCATCTCCGCCTGGCACCGCCTGCACGGCGGCGACCTGATCTGGGAGATCGGTTCGGGCTATTTCGGCTGCCGCGACGACGAGGGCCGCTTCAGCGAGGAGCGCTTCAGCGCGAACGCGCTCGACCCGCAGGTGAAGATGGTGGAGATCAAGCTGAGCCAGGGCGCCAAGCCCGGCCACGGCGGCGTGCTGCCGGGCGCCAAGGTGACGGCCGAGATCGCCGCCGCGCGCGGCGTGCCCGAGGCGGTGGATTGCATCTCGCCGGCCGCGCACAGCGCCTTTTCCACGCCGCTGGAGCTGATGGCCTTCATCCAGAAGCTGCGCGCGCTCTCTGGCGGCAAGCCGGTGGGCTTCAAGCTGTGCATCGGCCACCCCTGGGAGTGGTTCGCGATCGTCAAGGCCATGCGTCAGAGCGGCGTCACGCCCGATTTCATCGTGGTCGACGGCGCCGAGGGCGGCACCGGCGCGGCGCCGCTGGAGTTCACCGACCACGTCGGCGCGCCGCTGCAGGAGGGCCTGCGCCTGGTGCACAACACCCTGGTGGGCGTGAACCTGCGCGATCGCATCCGCATCGGCTGCGCGGGCAAGGTGGTGAGCGCCTTCGACATCGCGCGCGCGCTGGCCACCGGCGCCGACTGGTGCAACAGCGCGCGCGGCTTCATGTTCGCGCTGGGCTGCCTGCAGGCGCAGACCTGCCACACCGGCCATTGCCCCACGGGCGTGAGCACGCAGGACCCGGTGCGCCAGCAGGCCTTGGTGGTGCCCGACAAGGCCGAGCGGGTGTGGCGCTTCCACCAGAACACGCTCAAGGCCTTGAAGGAGCTGGTTCAGGCCGCCGGCCTGCAGCACCCGGGCGAGATCAGCGCGCACCACCTGGTGCGCCGCGTGAGCGACAACGAGGTGCGCCTGCTGGCCCACCTGCTGCCCACCACCTCGCCGGGTGCGCTGCTGGACGACGACGCGCAAGGGGAGCACGCGGTGTTCACCACCTGGTGGCGGCGGGCGCGGGCCGACACCTTCGCTCAGGCTTGAGCCGGCTGGTCTGCCTCCACGGCCGGCTTCGCACCGGCGGCCTTGCGCTGATGGCTGCACGCGGCAGTTTCTCTGGGTGACTTCGCTCGCCGGCTTCGCTCGCCGGCTTCGCGCTGACGGCTTCGCGCTGACGGCTTCGCGCTGACGGCTTCGCGCTGACGGCTTCGCGCTGACGGCTTCGCGCTGACGGCTGGCGGGGTCCGCGTTCTCCGGCCCACGCTCGCGGGCGCATACCCCGGTAGGCCTGCGTTGTTTCATCAACACCGTGCCGGCACTCAGCCTCTGTGGCAGCCGCGAATGGGGCCTGCGCCCGCGAACCCCTCCATCCGTCGAGAGTGACACGCGAGCAGACCAAGGACATCGGGGCCACAGCGCGAAATCGGGGTCAGATTCCATTTGGCCAGCGATCAACGCTCGAAGGGTGTCCGGTCTTCTTTGGCCGGCCCGCGCGTTTCGGGGACGGCGGTGTGGGTGCCCGGGCGCAGGCCCCATTCGCGGCTGCCACAGAGGCCGAGCGCCGAAGCGGTGTTGAAGAGACAACGCAGGCCTACCCAGGTGGTGGACCGCGAGCGTGGGCCGGAGAACGGGCACCCACACCGGCGGCCCATGCGAAGCCGACGCCAGCAAGGCTGCAACAACAGCGAGAGGGCCAGCCAGCCCAGCTGGCCCCCCAGCCTCAGCTGCTCGACGGATCCTCGTTCACCCGCTCATCGCGCAGCAGCCGGCCGCTGGGGTCGTAGAGCCTGAGGCGCAGCAGCAGGCCACGCTCCCCGTATTCCTCCTCGCGCTGCAGCGCGCCGCCGGGCGCGTGGTACTGCTGCCAGCCGAACAGGCGGCCGTTGCGCTCGCGGTTGAGCGCCGCCGGCGCGCCGTCCTCGTAGAAACTGCGCGTCTCGCGCAGCTCGTCGCGGCCCAGGCGGCGGATGGTTTGCTCCATCTTGAGCTGACCGTTGAGGTGCCACTGGCGGATGCGCCGCTCGCGCCCCGCGGCCCACTCCACCTCCTGCGTCAACTGGCCCGACTCGGCGAACTCGCGGCCCACGCCCTCGCGGCCGTGGTACTGCTCGGGCGGCGGCTCGGCCAGGTCGATCTCGTGCCGCAACTGCCCCGAGGGGTAGTACACGCGCTTGATGCGGCGGTCGGGACCGCCGCTGTCCTCGACGAGCTCCTCGCTGCGCACCACGCCGCCTTGCGGGTTCACGATCACCTGGCGCATCAGCACGCCGCGCCGGTGGCTCACGGTGCCCAGCGGCTTGCCGGGTTCGCGGTAGAGCGTGACCTCGGCGAGCGCGCCGCCATGGCCGCAGGGCTCGCGGTCCTCGGGCAGCAGGCTGGTGGGCGCGCAGCGCAGTTCGGCCAGGCTGCCGTCGGCCCAGCGGCGCAACAGCACCAGGGCGCGGCGGCCGTCCGCGCCCATCACGCGCAGCAGGCTGGAGCCGTCGGGCAAGGCACAGCGCTGCTGGCCAGCCGGCCCCACGGGACCGCAGCGCGCCGCGTCCTGGGCCCGGGCCGGCGACAGCCCCGCCAACAGCGCGAGCAGCGCGGCCACGGGCCAGGCGCTCACGCCACGGCCCCCTCAGCGCTCGGCGCCCAGGCGCGGCGCACGGGCACGCCGATGCCCGCGAGGCGGCGCGCCAGCGCCAGCACATGGGCGTCCTTGCTGAGCAGCGCGGCGCCATGCGCCACGGCCAGGTCGATGAAGCGCTGGTCGTCGGGGTCGCGACAGGTGAACGCGGCCTTGGCGGCAGGCGCCACGCGCCGCGCGTGGCGGTCGAACGCGGCCAGCACGGCATCGGGCCCGCCACCGTCCAGGCGGCGCGCGAGGTGCGGATAGTCCAGCACGCGCCGCAGCTCCTCGCGCATGGCCTCGCTGGCGATCCAGGCCACGCGGCCCTGCACCAGCGCGGCGCGCAGCGGCGCCACGGCGGGGTCGTCGAAGACGAACAGGTCGAGCACGACGTTGGTGTCGATGACGACCAGAGCAAGAGCCCCCCCCTGCCGCGCCTCGCGCGACCCCTCCGAGGGGGCAACGCCGACGGACCGGCACAGCCGGCTCCCTGGCGTTTCTGGGTCAGACCGCGTCATTCCGACGGGCCTTCAGGTCGAAGCGGAACAGCCGGCACTCGATGGGGCCGTTCCACAGCGGCACGCGGCGCGATTCCTTGAAGCGCATGCGGCCGGGCAATTTCAGGTCGGGCGTGAGCAGCCAGGCGGTCCAGCCGGCGTAGTGCGATTTCCAGTGCGCGGCCAGGCGCTCGAAGAAGGCGTCGGCGGCCTGGCCGTCCTCGTCGCGCGCCTGTTCGCGCCCCCCGCGCTCGGCGCCGGCACCGCTGGCGCGTTCGGCCGCGTTGCGCCCGGCCACGCCGGCGGCGGCGATGCGCTCGCCATAGGGCGGGTTGAGCAGCAGCACGCCCGCGCGCGGGCTGGGCGGCAGGCGCTGCAGGGCGTCGCCGCCGCGCAGCTCGATCGCCTGGGCCACGCGCGCGCGCTCGGCATTGCGCCGGGCGAAGTCGACCATGCGGAAGGCCACGTCGCTGCCGAAGACGATGGGCGCCTGGCCGGCGGGCCAGGGCCGCTCGGCCGCGCGCGCCTCGTCGCGCAGGCCCTGCCACACGTGCGGCTGGAAGGGCAGCAGCTTCTCGAAGGCGAAGCGGCGTTGGCCGCCCGGGGCGATGTTTAGCGCGATCTGCGCGGCCTCGATGAGCACCGTGCCGCTGCCGCAGCAGGGGTCGGCCAGCGGCGGCACCTCGGCCAGCGTGGCGGCCTCGCGCGCCTGCGCGTCCCAGCCGGTGGCGGCGATCATGGCGGCGGCCAGGGTTTCCTTCAGCGGCGCGTCGCCCTTGTCCTCGCGCCAGCCGCGCTTGAACAGCGGCTCACCGGTGGTGTCGATGTAGAGCGTGAGCGTCTCGGCGGTGAGGTGGCCGAACAGGCGCACGTCGGGCCGCTGGGTGTCCACGCTGGGGCGCTCGCCGCGCTTGTCGCGAAAGCGGTCGCAGACGGCGTCCTTGATCTTGAGGGCGGCAAAGTTCAGGCTCTTGAGCGGGCTGTGCTGCGCGGTGAGTTCGACCTTGATGGTCTGGCGCGGCGTGAACCAGATCTCCCAGGCCACCTCGGCGGCGGCCGCGTAGAGGTCTTGCTCGGCACGGTAGGGGCCGTGCCACAGGCGCACCAGCACGCGCTGCGCGAGCCGGCTGTGCAGGTTCAGGCGCAGCGCGTCGCGCCACGAGGCCTCGAGCGAGACGCCGCCGCGCGAGCGCTGCAGCGCGCCGATGCCGGTGATGCGCTGCACCTCGGCGGCGAGAAAGTCCTCCACGCCGGCGGCGCAGGGGAGAAAGAGCTGGAGCTGGTTCAAAGCGATTTTCGGAGGTTGGCCGGGGCGATGCGCATGGCCTCGCGGTACTTGGCCACGGTGCGGCGCGCGCACTCGATGCCCTGCTCCTTGAGCAGGTCGGAGAGCTGGTTGTCCGACAGCGGCTTGGCCGGCGCCTCGGCAGCGATGAACTGCTTGAGCAGCGCGCGCACCGCGGTGCTGGAGGCGTTGCCGCCGGTCTCGGTGCCCAGCGAGGAGCCGAAGAAGTACTTCAGTTCGTAGGTACCGAAAGGCGTGGCCATGTACTTGGCCGTGGTCACGCGGCTGATGGTGGATTCGTGCAGGCCCAGCTCGTCGGCGATCTCGCGCAGCACCAACGGGCGCATGGCGAGCTCGCCGTGCATGAAGAAGTTGCGCTGGCGCTCGACGATGGCGCTGGACACGCGCAGGATGGTGTCGAAGCGCTGCTGGATGTTCTTGATGAACCAGCGCGCCTCCTGCAGGCGCTGCTGCATGGCGGCGTGGCCGCCTTCGCCGCCATCGCGCCCGCCGCGGTTCTGGCGCATGGCGTTGGCGTACACGTCGTGCACGCGCAGGCGCGGCATCACGTCGGGGTTGAGCACCACCTTGAAGCCGCGGCCGGCGCGCGTGACGATGACGTCGGGCACGACGATGTTGCGCTCGACGTCCGCGAAGCGGCGTCCGGGCTTGGGCTCCAGCCGCGCGATCAGCGCGAGCGCGCCGCGCACGGTGTCCTCGTCGGCGCGGCACAGCTGCACCAGCTTGCGCACGTCGCGCTTGGCGATCAGCTCCAGCGGCTGCCCACAGATCGCCAGCGCGGCGCGCGCCTCGGGCGTGTTGCGCAGCTCCAGGATCTGCAGCTTCAGGCACTCGGCCAGGTCGCGCGCGCCCACGCCGGGCGGGTCCATGTGCTGCAGCAGCTGCAGGGCGGTGCGCAGCCCTTGCTCGGCCGCGTCGAGGCGTTCGGTGGCGGCGGCGTCGGACGGGTCGGCCTTGGCGGTGGCCTCACCCTGCAGGCGCAGCAGCGCCAGCGCGAGTTCGGGCAGCGGGTCGGCGAGGTAGCCGTCCTCGTCCAGCGATTCGATCAGGAAGTGCAGCGCGGCAGCATCCGCCTCGGACAGGCGCAGGCAGCGCGCCTGCTCGTGCAAATGGTCCTGCAGCGACACCAGGGCGCGCGCGAGGTCGGCCGCGCTGGCGGTCTCTTCGTCATCGCCGGAGCCGCTGCCGCGCGGCGGCGCGTCGCCGCCCCACTCGCTGTCGTCGGGCGCCATCTCCACCGTGCCGTCGCCGTCCCAGCTCTCTTCCACCGGCGAGGCGCCGTCCACACTGGCCTCCACCGCGTCGCCGTCGGTGGCGCTGGCCTTGTCTTCGTTGCGCCCCTCCCCGGCGTCGGCGCCCGGGCCGGCGGCGGACGCGGCGTCGGCGATCTGCTCGCCCGCGCTCACCGGCGCATCGGTCGCGGCCAGGCCGAATTCCTCGCGCTCCAGGCCTTCGTCGGCGCGTTCCAGGAAGGGGTTCTCGTCGAGCATCTGCTCGACCTCCTGCGCCATCTCCAGCGTCGAAAGCTGCAGCAGGCGGATCGACTGCTGCAGCTGGGGCGTCAGCGCCAGGTGCTGCGAGACGCGTAGCGACAGGCTCTGCTTCATCACATCCGGAAATGCTCGCCGAGGTAGACCCGGCGCACGTCGGCGTTCTCGACGATGTCCGACGGCGTGCCGCTGGTCAGCACATGGCCGTCGTTGATGATGTAGGCGCGGTCGCAGATGCCCAGGGTCTCGCGCACGTTGTGGTCGGTGATGAGCACGCCGATGCCGCGCGACTTGAGGAAGCCGATGATGCGCTGGATCTCGATCACCGCGATCGGGTCGATGCCGGCGAAGGGCTCGTCGAGCAGGATGAAGCGCGGATCGGTGGCGAGCGCGCGCGCGATCTCGACGCGGCGGCGCTCGCCGCCCGACAGCGCCGGCGCGGGCGAATCGCGCAGGTGGTCCACGTGCAGGTCGCGCAGCAGCGTGTCTAGGCGCTCGTCGATGGCGGCGGCGCTCAGCGGGCGGCCGCGCGCGTCCACCTGCAGCTCCAGCACGGCGCGCACGTTCTGCGCCACGGTGAGCTTGCGGAAGATCGAGGCCTCCTGCGGCAGGTAGCCCAGGCCCAGGCGCGCGCGGCGGTGGATGGGCAGGCGCTCGATGGACTGGTTGTCGAGCAGGATCTGCCCGCCGTCGGCGCGCAACAGGCCGACGATCATGTAGAAGGAGGTCGTCTTGCCGGCGCCGTTGGGGCCCAGCAGGCCCACCACCTCGCCCTTGTCCACGGCGAGCGAAACGTCCTTGACCACCAGGCGGCTGCCGTAGGACTTCTTCAGCCCCGTGGCCTCCAGCCGGCTGGTGGCCAGCAACTGGGTTTCGGGGAAGGTGGTCGAGGGCGACTCGCTGGCGCTCACGGGCGTCCTCCGCCGAGCTCACCCGACGGGCGCAGCGGCGTGGGGGCGGGCGCGGGCGCCGGGGCGGGCTGGCCTTCGCGCGGCACCGGCGTGAGCGTGGCACGCACCCGGCCCGAGGGATTGCCGGGCGTGGCGCCGGCCGGGCTGCTCTCGACGGTGAACACCTCGCTGCGGTTGTCGTAGACGATCACGCTGCCGCGCGTCTCGTCGTTGAGCTGGGTGCCCAGGTAGCGGCGCAGCACGGCGTCGCCGATGAAGCGCACCTTGTCGGCGCTGCTGTCGTACTCGATGCGCTTGGCCTCGCCCTCGATGAACTCGTTGAGGCCTTCGCGCTTTTGCTTGAAGTAGCCCGGGCTGCCCAGCACGACGCCGAACTGGTGGCCCTGCGCGTCCTGTCGCACCTCGACCTGGGCGCCGCGGATCACGATGGTGCCCTTGGTGATGACCACGTTGCCGGTGAAGATGCTGAGCTGGCGCGCGTCGTCGTAGCGCAGGTTGTCCGACTCGGCGTTCATGGGCTTGAGCCGGTCGGCCTGCTCGGCCTGGGCGGCGCCCGCCAGCGCGCAGGCGGTCAGCAGGCCAAGGGTGAGGCGGTGCAAGGGAGGAAGGGCGTGTGGCATGTCAAGGGCACGAAACTTGCATGCATTCTAAACACCCACCCGCCCCGGTCTGACAAACCGCCCGCCAGAGACAGGGCGCCACCCGCAGTGCCGGGCCGCAGACCCTCCCCTCGAGGGGCCGCGCGAAGCGCGGCGGGGGTGCATCACCCTTTGCGCGCTTCCATGATCAGCCAGTTGGCGATGGTCAGCGTCTTGGGCCCTTGGCCGGGAATGTAGTAGCGGCCAGCGACGCCCAGCGCGGGCGTGCCCTCGACACCGTAGGCGTCCTGCAGCGCCGCGGCGCGCTCGGCCTTCTTCTGCGTGTCGGCGTGGTTGAAGATCTCGGAGAACTTCGCCCGGTCCACGCCCTGCTTGACCACCCAGTCGGTGATCGGCGCCGGCGTGGTCAGCGGCAGCCGCTCCACATGGATGGCCTTGAACACCTCGGCGTGCAGGCGTTCCACCAGGTTCATGGACTCCAGCGTGTAGTACAGGCGCTGCATGGGCACGAAGGCCGGGCTGAAGGCCACCGGCACGCGGCGCAGCACCGCGCCCTCGGGCCTGCGCTTCTCCCAGTCCTGCAGCAGCGGCTCGAAGTTGAAGCAATGGATGCAGGAGTAGGCGAAGAACTCCACCACCTCCACCTTGCCGGCCGGCGCCTCGACGGGCACGGGCTTGCCCAGGCGCAGGTACTCGGAGCCCTCTTTCGGGGCGACCCGCTGGGCCAGGGCCGGCAGTGCGGTGCCGGTGGCGAGCAGGGACAGGGTGAAATCGCGACGACGCATGGGATGGCTCTCCAAGGGGTATGAACCAGCGTTTGGGGCCTGGCCGGGCGCGGGAAGTTCCCGCGCGCCCGGCCCGGGTCAGCGCTGCACGCGCACCAGGGCCGACTCGACGCCGTTGACCTGCAGCTGCTCGATCGTCAGGTCGGCCAGGGCCTTCTGGGCGAAGGGGCCCACGCGCACCCGGTACAGGGTGCGGCCGGCGTTCTCGCGCTCGTCCACCGTGGCGGCGATGCCCAGCATGGCCAGGCGCGCGCGCTGGGCCTCGGCCTCGGGCGCGTTGCGGAAGGCGCCGGCCTGCACGAAGTAGGTATAGGGGTCGGCGCCGGGCGCGGGGGCTTCGGCGGGCGCCGCACCGGGCTTGGCCGGCGCGGCCGCCGGGGCCTGCTGCTCCGTGCGCGAGCGGGCCAGGTCGCCCAGCGGGTCGGCCGAGGGCGCGGTGGCGCCGGCGGGCGGCAAGGTGCCGGCGGTGCCCGGCGCGGTGATGGCGCCTTCGCTGCCGGGCGCGGGGGTCGCCGGGGCGGGCATGCCGCCGACGGACCGGTTGGGGTTCCAGCCCTTGTTGCGCTCGGCTTCCTTGGCGTCGTCCTCGGCACTGCGCGACAGGCCGCGGTCGACGAAGGGCACGGGCACGCGGGTCACGTAGACCGCCACGGCCAGCGCCGCGGCCAGGCCGACCAGCAGGCCGACGATGAAGCCCACCAACGTGCCGCCCAGGCTGCTGCGGGACGACTGGGTGGAGGAGGATTTTTTGCTCATGGTGGCTCTTACATCTTCTGCGGCGCGCTCACGCCCAGCACGGCCAGGCCATTGTGCAGCACCTGCCGGGTGGCGGCGACGAGCGCGAGGCGAGCGCGCTTGACCGCTTCATCATCGACCAGGATGCGTTCGGCGTCGTAGTAACTGTGGTAACTCGCGGCAAGCTCGCGCAGGTAGAAGGTGACGTCGTGCGGCGCGAAGTCGCGCGCGGCGGCGCCGAGCATCTCGGGGTACTTGGCGATCTGGCGCATCAGGGCCTGCGCGGCCTGGGTGTCCAGCGGCGACAGGTCGGCACCGGACAGCGTGGCGGCGTCGCCGCCCCAGCCCGCCAGCACCGAGCAGATGCGCGCGTGCGCGTACTGCACGTAGTAGACCGGGTTGTCGTTGTTCTGCTGCACGGCCAGGTCGACGTCGAAGGTGTATTCGGTGTCGGGCTTGCGGCTGAGCAGGAAAAAGCGCACCGCGTCCTTGCTGGTCCATTCGATGAGGTCGCGCAGCGTGACGTAGCTGCCCGCGCGCTTGCTGATCTTCACCTCCTGGCCGCCGCGCACCACGCGCACCATGGTGTGCAGCACGTAGTCGGGGTAGCCGGCGGGGATGCCCACGTCGGCCGCCTGCAGCCCGGCGCGCACGCGCGCGATGGTGCCGTGGTGGTCGGTACCCTGGATGTTGATGACCTTGCTGAAGCCGCGCTCCCACTTGGCGATGTGGTACGCCACGTCGGGCACGAAGTAGGTGTACGAGCCGTCGGACTTGCGCATCACGCGGTCCTTGTCGTCGCCGTAGTCGGTGCTGCGCAGCCACAGCGCGCCGTCCTGCTCGTAGGTCTTGCCGTTGGCGACCAGCCGGTTCACCGCGGCCTCGACGCGCCCGCTGGTGTACAGGCTGGACTCGAGGTAGTAGTGGTCGAACTTGACCGCGAAGGCCTGCAGGTCGAGGTCCTGCTCGTGGCGCAGGTAGGCGACGGCAAACTGGCGGATGCCGTCGAGGTCGTTCACGTCGCCGCTGGCGGTGAAGGCGCGGTCATCGGCCGTCACGGTCCGCTTCGCGAGAAAGTCGTTGGCGATGTCCTGGATGTAGTCGCCGTTGTAGGCCGACTCGGGCCAGCCGGCGTCGCCGGGCTTCACGCCCTGGGCGCGCAGCTGCGTGGACGTGGCCAGGGTGTTGATCTGCACGCCCGCGTCGTTGTAATAGAACTCGCGGTGCACGTCCCAGCCCTGGGTCTGGTACAGGTTGCAGATGGCGTCGCCCAGCGCGGCCTGGCGACCGTGGCCCACGTGCAGCGGGCCGGTGGGGTTGGCCGAGACGAACTCGACCATCAGGCGCTGGCCGTTGGCCGGCTGGCGGCCGAAACCCTCACCCGCCGACAGCACCTCGCGCACCACCTGCTGCTTGGCCTCGGGCTTCAAGCGGATGTTGATGAAGCCCGGGCCGGCGATCTCGATCGCCTCGACCCAGCGCTGATACACCGGCTGGGCCAGCAGGGCCGCGCGCAGCCGCTCGCCCACGGCGCGCGGGTTGAGCTTGAGCGGCTTGGCCAGCTGCATGGCCGCGGTGACGGCGAAATCGCCATGGGCCGCCACCTTGGGCGACTCGAAGGCGGCCTTCTCGCCCGCGCCGGGGCTGAGCGTGTCCAGCTCGTCGCGCAGGGCCGAGAGCAGGTCTTGTTGGATCTGGAGCATCGCGCGATTTTAGGTGGCGGCCCGGGCCGGGCCCGCGGGACCCGCCAGCGGGGCCAAGCGCTCGCGCGCGGCCGCCTTCACCGCGGCCGTGAGCCGCTGGGCCGACGGCGGTTCGTGCGTCCAGTGCTGCCAGTACAGGGCCACATCCACCGTGGCGCCGGGCAGCAGTTCGGTCAGGGCCGGGTGCTTGGGCAGGTGCTGCTCGGGCACCATGCCCCAGCCCATGCCCAGCTCGATGGCGGTTTCGAACGCCTCCACCGCGGGCACGTAGTGGCGCGGGTAGGCCGGCTGGCGCAGGCCGATGTGCTGCTCCAGGAAGGCGTCCTGCAGCGCGTCCTTGCGGTTGAAGATGACGGCCGGCTGGGCCAGCAGCCGGTGCGGCGAGACCGCACCGCGCGGCGTGCGGCAGCGCTGCACCACGGCGGGCGTGGCCACGCAGTGGTAGCGCATCACGCCCAGGGGTTCGGCCACGCATCCGCGCATGGCGTCGGCGCGGGTGGTCACGCAGCCCACCACGTCACCGCGCTTGAGGGCGTCGTGGGTGTGGTCCTGGTCGTCGATCACCACCTCCAGCAGCAGTCGCTGGCGCGCCAGCAGCGGCGCCACGGCGGGCAGGAACCAGCTCGACACCGAGTCGGCGTTGATCGCCACCGACAGGCTCTGCCAGCGCTCGCCCGCGCGCGCCTCGCCCCCCACCAGGCCGGCCAGCAGGTCGGCCTCCATCAGCCGCACCTGCTTCACGTGGCCCAGCAGGGCCTGGCCGGCCGGCGTGGCGCGCACGCGCTTGCCGCGCACCAGCAGCCGCTGGCCGAGCTGGTCTTCCAGCGACTTGATGCGCAGCGACACCGCGGCCAGCGTGAGCTGGAGCGCGCGCGCGGCCGGACCGAAGCCGCCGTGCTCCACCACGGCGGCCAGGGCTTCCAGTGGGCGGGGGTCGAGCATCTTTTAAGTCAAATTTGAGCGATTGGATTTCGAATCAACTGCATTAAACATCAGCCGGCTTTGCGGCACCATGCGCCCCGCTGTCACCCGAACCCGAGACATCCATGACCCTGAGCTTTCCCGTTTTCTCCGCCGGCATGGTGCTGAGCCTGTCGCTGATCATGGCCATCGGCCCGCAGAACGCGCACGTGCTGCGCATGGGCCTGCAGCGCCAGCACCTGTGGCTCACGGTGGCCTTGTGCGCCCTGTCCGACATGGCGCTCATTGCCCTGGGCGTGCTGGGCCTGGCCCAGCTCGGCGGCCTGTCGGACAAGCTGCAGGGCGCGCTGATCGGCGCGGGCGTGCTGTTCCTGGCGGTCTACGGCTGGCAGGCCTTCCAGCGCTTTCGCTCGCCGCTGGCGCGCACGCTGGAGGGCCAGCCGCTGGCGCCGCCGCCCACCACGCGCCGCCAGGCGGTGTTCTCGGCCCTGGCCTTTTCCTGGCTCAACCCACACGCCTGGCTGGACACCGCCGTGCTGATCGGCACCGCTTCGCTGGCCTACGGCCCGGCGAGCGAGGTCTTCGGCCTGGGCGCCGCCACGGGTTCGCTGATCTGGTTCACCGCCCTGGGCGCGGCCGCCTTCTGGGCCGGCCGCCGGCTCAACTCCCTGCACATCTGGCGCGTGCTGGATGGCCTGGTGGCGCTCATGATGTGGGGCACGGCCGCCTGGCTGCTGGCTTCGCTGTTCTGAGCACCATGCCATCGAAGAAACCCGTCACCGTCTTCGGCCCCGACTTCCCCTTCGCCTACGACGACTGGCTGGGCCATCCCGCGGGCCTGGGCGCGCTGCCGCGCGAGCGGCTGGGCAGCGAGGTGGCCATCGTCGGCGCCGGCATGGCCGGCCTGACGGCCGCGCACGAGCTGATGAAGCTGGGCCTCAAGCCCGTGGTGTACGAGGCCTCGCGCCTGGGCGGGCGCTTGCGCTCCCAGGCCTTCGAGGGCGGCCAGGGCGTGGTGGCCGAGCTCGGCGGCATGCGCTTCCCGCGCTCGGGCACGGCCTTCTTCCACTACGTGGACCAACTCGGCCTGGCCACCAAGCCCTTCCCCAACCCGCTCACGCCGGCCGCCGGCTGCACGGTGATCGACCTCGAAGGCCGCACGCACCGCGCGCGCCGCCTGGCCGACCTGCCACCGCTGTTCACCGAGGTGGCCCGGGCCTGGGCCGACGCGCTGGAAGAAGGCGCCGGCTTCACCGGCCTGCAGGACGCCCTGCGCGAGCGCGACGTGCCGCGCCTGAAGGCCCAGTGGGACGCCCTGGTGCCGCGCTGGGACGACCGCACCTTCTACGACTTCGTCGCCCAGTCCGGCGCCTTCCAGCGCCTGTCCTTCCACCACCGCGAGGTCTTCGGCCAGGTGGGCTTCGGCACCGGCGGCTGGGACTCGGACTTCCCCAACTCCATGCTGGAGATCCTGCGCGTGGTGCTCACCGGTTGCGACGAGAACCAGCACCTGGTGGTGGGCGGCGTGCAGCAGGTGCCGCAGGGCCTGTGGCAGCGCGCGCCAGCAGCCCGCGAACTGCGGCACTGGGGGGCCGGCACCTCGCTCGCCCAGCTGCATGGCGGCGCGCCGCGCCCGGGCGTGGCGGCCATCGCGCGCGCGCCGCACGGACAGATCGCCGTCACCGACGTGCTCGGCAATACGCGCCGCTACCCGGCCGTGCTGGTCACCTGCCAGAGCTGGCTGCTCACCACGCAGATCGCGGTGGAGGAGTCGCTGTTCTCGCACAAGCTCTGGATGGCGCTGGACCGCACGCGCTACATGCAATCGTCCAAAACCTTCGTCATGGTGGACCGGCCATTCTGGAACGACCTGCGCGCCGATGGCTGGCCGGTGATGGGCATGACGCTCACCGACCGGCTCACGCGCGGCACCTACCTGTTCGACAACGGCCCCGACAAGCCCGGCGTGATCTGCCTGAGCTACGCCTGGATGAGCGACGCGCTCAAGATGCTGCCGCACCCGACCGCCCGGCGCGTGCAGCTGGCGCTGTCGGCGCTGAAGCAGATCTACCCCGACGTGGACATCGCCAGTCACGTGATCGGCGACCCGATCAGCGTCTCCTGGGAGGCCGACCCCTACTTCCTGGGCGCCTTCAAAGGCGCGCTGCCGGGCCACTACCGCTACAACCACCGCATGGTTGGCCACTTCATGCAGGAGGCCCTGCCCGAGGCCGAGCGCGGCCTCTTCCTGGCCGGCGACGACGTGTCCTTCACGCCGGCCTGGGTGGAGGGCGCCGTGCAGACCGCGCTGAACGCGGTGGCGGGCATGGTGCGCCACCTGGGCGGCGCCAGCCACGCCGACAACCCCGGGCCCTGCGAGGCCTGGCCGGGCATCGGGCCGGTGGCGCTGGGGGACTGAGGCGATGGGGCCGCTGCGCCTGGCGCTCTGGCAGACGCCGCACCCCCGCGACAGCGGCGAAGCGCTCCAGCGGCTCGACGCCACCGCGCGCGAGGCCGCCGCCCAGGGCGCGCACTGGCTCATCACGCCCGAGATGTTCCTCACCGGCTACCTGATCGATCCCGCGCGCCTGTCCGCGCTCGCCGAGCCGGCCGACGGCCCGCTGCTGCGGGCGGTGCGCGACCTGGCGCGGCGCCATGGCCTGGGCATCGTCACCGGCTGGCCCGAGGCGAGCGGCGCGGCCCGGCCCTTCAACAGCGCCGCCGCGATCGACGGCACCGGCGCGCTGCTCGCGGTGCACCGCAAGATCCACCTGTTCGGCGACGGCGACGCCCTGCGCTTCACGCCCGGCGGCGCACCGCCCGCGGGGTTCGACTGGCGCGGCTGGCGCCTGGGCCTGCTGATCTGCTTCGACGTGGAGCACGACGAACCGCTGCGCCAGCTCGCCGCCGCGGGCGCGCACGCGGCGCTGGTGCCCACGGCCAACATGGTCGGCTACGACGCGGTGCAGCAAACCCGCCTGCCCGAGGCGGCCCGGCGCTTCGGCCTGGCGATCGCGTACGCGAACGCCTGCGGGCGGGAAGATGAGACGCGCTACAACGGGTGGTCGTGCGTGTGCACGGGCTCGGGGGAACGCCTGGGCAGGGCCGGACGCGGCGAAGCCCTGCTGCCCGCCGCGCTCAGCGCCCCGTCCAGTACTCCCCCCGCCCGTACTCGTGCTTGAGGTAGTCGATCCACAGCCGCACGCGCAGCGCCAGGTGCTTGCGCTGCGGGAACAGCGCGTAAATGCCGTTGGGCGGCGCGGCGAAGTCGTCGAGCACGCGCACCAGGCGGCCCGCCGCCACGTCGGCCTCCACCTCCCAGGTGCTGCGCCAGGCGATGCCCTGGCCCGCCAGGCACCACTCGTGCAGCACCTGGCCGTCGCTGCAGTCCATGGGGCCGCCGGGGCGCAGGTAGTGGATCTCGCGCCCGTCCCCGCCGCCCTCGGCCGGCTGTGAGAAGGCCCAGCCGCGCGTCTGCGAGGCGTCGCTGGACAGGGTGAGGCAGTCGTGCCGCGCCAGGTCGGCCGGCGTGTCGGGCGTGCCGCGCCGCTGCAGGTAGGCCGGCGCGGCCACGCAGAGGCGGCGGTTGTCGGCCAGGCGCACGCTCACCAGCGACGAGTCCGGCAGATCGCCCACGCGCACCGCACAGTCGTAGCCTTCGCCGGCCACGTCCACCACACGGTCGGACAGGTTGAGCGAGACCGTCACCTCCGGGTGCAGATCGCGAAAGCGCGGCACCAGCGGCGCCACGTGGCGCCGGCCGAAGCCCGCCGGCGCGGTGATGCGCAGGTGCCCGCTGGCCTTCACGCCGCCCGCGCTCACGCTCGCCTCGGCGTTCGACAGGTCGGTCAGGAGGCGCTGGCAGTCCTCCAGGAAGGCGCTGCCTTCGTGCGTGAGCGAGATGCGCCGCGTGGTGCGCACCAGCAGCTTCACGCCCAGGCGCGATTCGAGCGCATCGAGCCGGCGGCCAATGATGGCCGGCGCCACCGACTCGGCGCGCGCCGCCGCCGTGAGGCTGCCGCGCGTGGCCACTGAAACGAAGGTTTCGAGCTGCTTGAGCTTGTCCACGGCCCTCAGCCCTTTGCTGTGGTGCGCGACAGGCGCTCCGCGCTCGCCGCGTCGTAGCCCAGGGCGCGCAGCACCTCGGCGCTGTCGGCGCCCAGGCGCGGCGGGCTGCGCACCGGCAGGCGCTGCTCGCCCAGCGTGAAGGGCAGCGGCACGGTCTGCACGGTCTGGCCGGCGCGCTCGCCGTCCGGCAGGGTGATGGGCGCCAGGCCGCCGGTGGCCCGCAGGTGCGGGTCGTCCAGCAGCTCGTGCGGCTTGGCGATGGGCGCGAAGGGCAGGCCGTGGCGCTCGAACAGCTCGGCCAGTTCGGCCGCCGGGCGCTCGGCCACGCGCGCGCGCAGCTCGGGGATGAGCCAGTCGCGCGAGCGGACGCGGTCGTTGTTGGTCCGCAGCCGAGCGTCGTCCCGCCAGTCGGCCCAGCCCATGGCGCTGCAGAAGATGGCCCACTGGGTGTCGCTCACCACCGCCAGGAAGATCTGATCGCCCCCGGCCGCGGTGAACACGTCGTAGATGCCCCAGGGCGAGATGCGCTGCGGCATGGGGTTGGCGGGCGCGCCCGTCACCGCGTACTGCAGCATGTGCTGGGCCACCAGGAAGATGTTGTTCTCGAACAGCGCGCTCTGCACGGCCTGGCCGCGCCCGCTGCGCTCGCGCTCGCGCAGCGCGGCCAGCACGCCGATGGCGCCGAATATGCCGCCCATGATGTCGTTGACACTGCTGCCCGCGCGCAGCGGGTCGCCGGGCCGCCCGGTCATGTAGGCCAGGCCGCCCATCATCTGCACCACCTCGTCGAGCGCGGTGCGGTGGTCGTAGGGCCCGGGCAGGAAGCCCTTGTGGCTGACGTGGATCAGGCGCGGGAAGCGCGCCCTCAGGCTCTCATGGTCCAGACCCAGCTTGCGCATGGTCTCGGGCTTGAAGTTCTCCACCAGCACGTCGGCCGTGGCCACCAGGCGCAGCGCGGCCTCGCGGCCCTCCTCGGTCTGCAGGTCCAGCACCAGGCTCTTCTTGTTGCGGTTGAACAGCGGGAAGAAACCGGCGCCCGAGCCCAGCAGGCGGCGCGTGTTGTCGCCCCCCGGCGGCTCCACCTTGATCACCTCCGCGCCCAGGTCGGCCAGCACCATGCCGCACATGGGGCCCATCACCATGTGCGAGAACTCGGCGACACGGATGCCGGCGAGCGGCAGGGGTGGGGTGGCGGGGGTATCGAGGGTATCGGGGGTGTCGGGGCTCAATCGGGTCTCCTGGGCAAACAGGCGCAGATTACACACAAAAAAGTCATGGATCCATCGCGCGCGAGCGTCTCAATGCACGCCGATGTTTGCAATACAGTGCCTTCCCATGGCCAAACCCCGCGCCGTGCTCTTCGACGCCTACGGCACGCTGTTCGACGTGTACAGCGTGGGCCTGCGCGCGGAGCAGCTGTTCCCCGGCCGGGGGGCGCGCCTGGCCGTGCTGTGGCGCGAACGCCAGCTGGACTACTCGCGCCTGGTCACCATGAGCGGCGACCCGGCCCACTACCGGCCCTTCTGGGAGCTGACCGAGCGCGCGCTGCGCTACGCCATCCAGGCCCTGGTGCCGCAGGCCGCCGAGCGCTGGGACGACTACGCCGAGGCGGCGGCCAGCCTGATGAACCAGTACCGCCACCTCTCGTCCTTCCCCGAGAACCGCGAGGTGCTGCAGGCCCTGCGCGCGCAGGGCGTGACCACGGGCATCCTGTCCAATGGCGACCCGGAGATGCTGGGCATCGCCCTGCGCAGCGCCGGGCTCGACGGCCTGCTCGACCACGTCATCAGCGCCGACGCGGCGCGCGCCTACAAGGTCTCGCCCACCCTCTACGCCCTGGGCGAGCAGGCCACCGGCCTGCCGCGCGGGCAGATCGTCTTCGTGAGCAGCAACGCCTGGGACGCGCTGGGCGCCACCTGGTTCGGCTACCAGACCCTCTGGGTGAACCGCGCCAACCTGCCCTTCGAACAGCTCGACACCCAGCCCACCGCGACCGGCACCCACCTGCGCGCGGTGCTCGACTTCTTCTGACACCCGCCCTTTCGCTTTTTTCTTCCGGAGCCCTTGCATGACCCCACGCACCCAGATCCACAGCCTGCAGGTCGACACCGCGCTGTACCAGTTCATCAACGAGGAGGTGCTGCCCGGCACCGGCACCGAACCCGCCGCCTTCTGGCAGGGCTTCGACACCCTGGTGCGCGGCCTGGCGCCCAAGAACGCCGCCCTGCTGGCCGAACGCGACCGCCTGCAGGCCGAGCTGGACACCTGGCACAGCGCCAACCCCGGCCCGGTGCGCGACATGGCGGCCTACCGCAAATTCCTCGAAACCATCGGCTACCTCGTGCCCGACCCCGGCAAGGTGAAGGCGAGCACCAAGAACGTGGACGACGAGCTGGCCGTGCAGGCCGGCCCCCAGCTGGTGGTGCCCATCCTGAACGCGCGCTACGCGCTCAACGCCGCCAACGCGCGCTGGGGCTCGCTGTACGACGCGCTCTACGGCACCGACGTGATCGCCGAGGACGGCGGCTGCGAGAAGGGCACGCGCTACAACCCCAAGCGCGGCGCCAAGGTCATCGAATGGGCGCGCCACGTGCTGGACCGCACCTGCCCGCTGAAGAAGGGCTCACACGTGGGCTCCACGGGCTACCGCGTGAAGGACGGTGAGCTGGTGGTCTCGCTGGCCGGCGGCGGCACCAGCAAGCTCGCCGATCCGAAGCAGTTCGTGGGTTACCAGGGCGACGCCAAGAAGCCGTCGGCGGTCCTGCTGGTGCACAACGGCCTGCACCTGGAAATCCAGGTCCGCCCCGACAGCGCCATCGGCAAGACCGACCCCGCGGGCGTGAGCGACCTGGTGGTCGAGGCCGCGCTGTCCACCATCCTCGACCTGGAAGACTCCGTGGCCGCCGTGGACGCCGAGGACAAACTGCTGGCCTATCGCAACTGGCTGGGCATCCTCAAGGGCACGCTGACCGAAACCTTCGACAAGGGCGGCCAGACGCTGACCCGCGGCCTCAACGGCGACCGCGAGTACACGGCGCCCAAGGGCAAGAAGGCGGTGCGCCTGCACGGCCGCTCGCTGCTCTTCGTGCGCAACGTGGGCCACCTCATGACCAACCCCGCCATCCTGTGGGGCCCCGAGGGCAAGGAGATCCCCGAGGGCATCATGGACGCGGTGATCACCACCGCCATCGCGGTGCACGACCTGAAGAAGGACAAGAAGCACCCGCTGCGCAACTCGCGCAAGGGCTCGGTCTACATCGTCAAGCCCAAGATGCACGGCCCGCGCGAAGTGGCCTTCGCCGACGAACTGTTCGGTCGCGTCGAGCAGCTGCTGGGCCTGGCGGCCAGCACGGTCAAGCTGGGCATCATGGACGAGGAGCGCCGCACCTCGGTCAACCTGAAGGCCTGCATCGCCGCCGCGCCCAGCCGCGTGGCCTTTATCAACACCGGCTTCCTCGACCGCACCGGCGACGAAATGCACACCGCCATGCTGGCCGGTCCCATGGTGCGCAAGGGCGACATGAAGGCCAGCGCCTGGATCCAGGCCTATGAGCGCAACAACGTGCTGGTGGGCCTGGCCTGCGGCCTGCGCGGCAAGGCGCAAATCGGCAAGGGCATGTGGGCCATGCCCGACCTCATGAAGGCCATGCTGGAGCAGAAGATCGCCCACCCCAAGGCCGGCGCCAACACCGCCTGGGTGCCCAGCCCCACCGGCGCCACGCTGCACGCCATGCACTACCACCAGGTGCTGGTGAGCGAGGTGCAGAAGGACCTCGAAAAGATCGACGCCGACAAAGAGCGCGACACCCTGCTCACCGGCCTGCTCACCGTGCCCGTGAGCGCCAACCCGAACTGGAGCGCGGCCGAGAAGCAGCAGGAGCTGGACAACAACGCGCAGGGCATCCTGGGCTACGTGGTGCGCTGGGTCGACCAGGGCGTGGGCTGCTCCAAGGTGCCCGACATCAACGACGTGGGCCTGATGGAAGACCGCGCCACGCTGCGCATCAGCAGCCAGCACATCGCCAACTGGCTGCACCACGGCGTGGTCACCGAAAAGCAGGTGCGCGAGACCTTCGAGCGCATGGCCGCCAAGGTGGACAAGCAGAACGCGGGCGACAAGCTCTACCAGCCCATGGCCGGCCGCGCCAAGACCAGCAAGGCCTACCAGGCCGCGCTCGACCTGGTGTTCAAAGGCAAGGAGCAGCCCAGCGGCTACACCGAGCCGCTGCTGCATGCCTGGCGCCTGAAGGTGAAGGCCGCGGCCTGACGGCGGGCACCGCCAGAAGGCGAGAAGGGCGCCGTTGGGGCGCCCTTCTCTTTGGCGGCCCTTGGTGGCCGCACATCAACCGCTTAAATCGTTTTCGCGAGTTCGAACATCACCGCCGTGCCCAGGGACTCGCGGATGTTGCCCCGGCCGACCTTGGCCATGGAGAACTCGCCGAAGCCCGACATGTCGAACGAGGTGTCGTCCGAGGAAATCTCGACGAAGGGCATGTCCATGGCCTCGCGCAGCAGCCCGCGGCGGAACTGCTCGAAGGCCGGGCCCTTGAGCGAGGAGTCGATGACCACGATGCCCGGCATGCGGTGCGCCGCCACCTCGCGGGCCTGGTCGAGGTCGACCACGCTGTCGGCGTTCACGCCGATCTCGCGCAGCGCCTCGCGCACGTCGGCGCGGATCTGCAGCGACGGCGACACCACCAGGGCGTAGATGTTCTGCAGCGTCTTGAAGGCCGAGGACGGGTCTTCGCTGATGTCGATGGCCGACATTCCGTCGATGGCCTGCACCGTGCGCTGAAACATCGCGACGGCGGTGATGCCCTCGGGCGTCACCCGCCGCTGCAGCTCGATGCCGCCGACGGAGGCGGCGATCTGGCGCACCAGCGCCCAGTCGATGTTGTCGAGTTCGGGCGTGCGCGACGAAGGCGACTCCTCGCCATGCACGCGCACCTGCAGCCGCGCGTGCGGCGGCCAGTCGTTCACGTCCACGCGCACGTCGATGCGGCGGCCCAGCGGCAGGGCCCAGTCGACCAGGGCGTTGAAGAAGGCGTGGGTGACGGTGGGGTCGATCAGCACCTCCACCGGCCTGAGCTTGCGCCGCATGTCCACGCCGATCAGCGCGAACTCCTTGCGGCGCTCCTGCAGGCAGGCCTCGGCCAGCTCGGCCAGGTCGAGCCGCTCGTGCGACTGGCGGATGTGCCCCGCGTGGAAGCGCTGCAGCTGCTGCATCACCACCGTGAGCCGCTTGATTCGCTCCAGCGGCACGTTCAGCGCCCACTGCTCCTGCTTGTCGAGGCGGCCCTGCGCCTGGAGCCGGTCGACGCCGCTTTGCAGCGCCTGCAGCGCGTCGCTGATCTGCCCCGCTGCGGAACCGAGCAAGGCCCCGCACTGCTGGGCCAGGGACCAGGGCTCGTCGCCCTGCTGCTGGCCCGCAGTGCCCGCCGCCTCGGGCTGGTTTTTCTTCGGAGTGGCCATGGTTTGTTTCAACACGTCGGTGATCCGCTGGAAGGTGAGACGGGGGCTCCGGGAGCGCCCAGGAAGCCCTCGCATCGGGCCATGTACGAAATTTGCACCATGTTGAAGGGGGTGTACTCCCCCGTGTAGTCGAAAAGCTCGCTTTTCCGTGGAAAGCGGCACGCCGGGCGCCCCCGCGTCGGGGCCATGGGCCGTTTGCCACAATAGCCCTCATGCAGAATCCCGCCCCTTTCCCCGCCGCCCGGCCGCGCCGCCTGCGCCGCGACCCCTTCACGCGCGAGCTGGTGCGCGAGCACCGCCTGCACCCGTCCGACCTGATCTACCCCGTGTTCGTGCTCGACGGCGCGAACCGGCGCGAGGCCGTGGCCTCCATGCCGGGCGTCGAGCGCCTGAGCCTGGACCTGCTGCTGCCCGTGGCCGAGGACTGCGTGAAGCTGGGCATCCCGGCGATGGCGCTGTTCCCGGTGATCGACCCGGCGCTGAAAACGCCCGACGGCCAGGAGGCCACCAACCCCGACGGCCTGGTGCCACGCGTGGTGCGCGCGCTCAAACAGCGCTTTCCCGAACTCGGCGTGATGACCGACGTGGCCCTGGACCCGTACACCAGCCATGGCCAGGACGGCGTGCTCGACGAGGCGAACTACATCATCAACGACGAGACCGTGGCCATCCTGGTGCGCCAGGCGCTGACGCAGGCGGCCGCGGGCGTGGACATCGTGGCGCCCAGCGACATGATGGACGGGCGCATCGGCGCCATCCGCCAGGCGCTGGAGGCCGACGGCCGCATCCACACGCGCATCATGGCCTACAGCGCCAAGTACGCCAGCGCCTTCTACGGTCCGTTCCGCGACGCCGTGGGCTCGGCCACCAACCTGGGCAAGGCCGACAAGAAGGTCTACCAGATGGACCCGGGCAACAGCGACGAGGCCCTGCGCGAGGTGGCGATGGACATCGCCGAGGGCGCCGACATGGTGATGGTCAAGCCCGGCATGCCCTACCTGGACATCGTGCGCCGCGTGAAGGACGGGTTCGCCATGCCGACCTTCGTCTACCAGGTGAGCGGCGAGTACGCCATGCTCAAGGCCGCCGCGCAGAACGGCTGGCTGGACCACGACGCCGTGATGATGGAAAGCCTGCTCGCCTTCAAGCGCGCCGGCGCCGACGGCGTGCTGACCTACTTCGCGCGCGACGCCGCGCGGCTGCTGCGCGGCTGAGGCGGACCGGGCGATGCGGGTCTTTCACGTGCAGCCCGGGTCGGTGAGCGAAACCGCCGGGCTGCCCATGCTGCTGCCCGCGCGCGGCTTCCTCTGGGTGGCCTGCGGCCGACGCGAATTCGAGCTGGAGCACGGCCACGTGCAGGCCGCGCTGCAGGTGATGTGCGGCACCACGCTGGTGGACCTGCACGTGAGCGACCTGCTCAACAACCAGCTGCCCTCGCACTACGACTACACCTCGCAGTACGACATCCTGGTGTTCCGCCGCCTGGCCGCGGGACAGGCCGAGACCGACATGTCGCAGCCCGGCGCGGTGCTCACCGAACCCGTCAAGCGCAGCGGCCCGCCGGTGCTGCGGCGCATCGACACCAGCCCCGTGGGCTTCGCGGTGTTCGACCGCGTGCTGGTGACCGTGCACCCCGCCGGCTGCGGCGTGCTCGACCAGTACTCGGCGCGCCTGCTGGCCAGCGCCGGCGTGGCGCCGCGCGCCGCCGGCGCCGGCCTGCCCACCAGCCCGGCCGACCTGATGCTGCGCATCGTCAACCAGATGGTGGACGGCTACCTGGACCTGCGGCGCGAACTCACGCGCCAGCTCGACCACTGGCAGTCCGAGCTGCTGCAGCCCAAGACGCGCTTCACCAACTGGAATTCGCTGCTGGACGCGCGCATCTCGCTGCACAACCTCGACGAAATCTGCGAGGACCAGCGCAGCGCCATCCAGGACTGGATCGAGGCGCTGGAAGACTGGGAGCCCCTGGACGCCATCGGCGGGCAGCGTGGGCTGGAGCTGCTGAAGGTGCGCAGCCGCGACGTGCTGGAGCACATCGAGCGCGTGGTGCACCACGTGCGCCGGCTGGAGCAGAACGCCGAGACCGCCGTGCAGATGCACTTCTCGGCGCAGAGCAACCGCACCAACGACATCATGCGCACGCTCACCGCGCTGACCGCCGTGTTCCTGCCGCTGAACCTCATCGCCGGCATCTTCGGCATGAACTTCGAGTTCATCCCGTTCGTGCACGAGCGCACGGGCTTCTGGTGGGCCATGGGCTCGATGGCCTTCGTGGCCGTGGCGCTCAGCGTCTATTTCTGGCGCAAGCGCTACCTGCGCTCCTCGGGCCGCTGAGGTTCAGACGTAGGGCTCGGCCAGGCCTTCGTTGGCCATCACGCGCCGCAGCGCCGGGCGCTCCAGCACGCGCCGCAGGTAAGGCCCCAGGTGCGGCCGCTCGCGCGCGGGGCGCACCGGCGAATCGGGCGAGAAGTGCCGCGTCCAGCGGCACAGGGTGAAGGCGTAGGCGTCCAGCAGCGAATGGGCCTCGCCCAGGAACCAGGGGCCGCCGTGGCGCGCCAGCTCGGCGTCGAGCCGGTCGAGCAGCACGCCCACGCGGCGCTTGGCCACGGCCTTCACCTCGGCCTCGCTGGCACCGCCCGCCTCGTTCACCCAGCGATGCGGGTAGAAGTAGACGATGAGCGTGGCCTGCAGGGTGTTGGTGAGCCACATGAGCCACTTGTAGGCGTGCGCGCGCTCGCGCGTGCCCAGGGCGGGCATCAGCTTCGCCTCGGGGTGCGTGTCGGCGAGGTGCAGGCCGATGGCGGCCGTTTCATAAAGCACCAAGTCGCCGTCCTCCAGCACGGGGATCAGGCCATTGGGGTTGAGCGCGCGGTAGGCGGGCGAATCGAGCGCACCGTGTTCGCGGTCGATGAGCAGGCGCTCGTAGGGCACGCCGAGCTCTTCGAGCAGGATGTGCGGCACCATGGCCGCGGTGCTGGGGTAGAAGTGCAGTCGGATCATCGGGGGCTTGGTTCGGTGAGGCCAAACAGCGCGGCGCCATTGTCCCAGGCGATCTTCTTCGCCACCTCGGGCGGCAGCGTGCCGAGCCAGGCGCGGTAGCCCTGCATCAGGCCGTCGTACTGCAGCCAGCGTTGGTTGACCCAGGTGTCCGAGCCGATGAGGAAGCGGTCGGGGTACTTGAGCAGCAGCGCGCGCCACTCGGGGCAGAGCGTGCCCTCGCCGCAGGTGAGGCCGGGGCGGTAGGACAGCTCACCGTGCAGCCGCGGAAAGCGCGCGAAGAGCGCGTCCACGCGCGCCACGGACGATCCGCCAATGCCCGTGTGCGCCCAGATCAGGCGCGTCTGGCGGCCCTTGGAGGGCGTGTGGCCCATGAGTTTTTCCACCGCCACGTCGTCCACGTGGGCGAGGATGGCCAAGTCCTTCTGATCGGCCAGGGCCATCAGCTGCCTGGCCACCGGGCCATCGGCGTTGGCGCTGTCGTACAGGTGGAATTCGCCCAGGCCGCGGTAGGGGCCGGCAGGCGTGCCGCGCGCGAGCTCGGCGTTCACCATGTCCACGATGCTCGGGTCGCGGAACCAGTTGTTGTAGTCGGCGCGGTCTCGGTAGAGCCGCACGAAGGGCACCACGGCCACGCCAGCGGCCCGCGCGTGCTCGCCCGCCTGGGCCAGGGCGCGCGTGCCGTCGTTGGGGCGCGAATTGGCCAGGATGGCGCGCACCCCGTTGCGCTGCAGGCGGTCCAGCACATCGACCAGGGGGTGCGGGCACTCGGTCGCGGGCGCGGCGGCGTGCCCGCAGGCCTCGACGTTGTAGTGCAGGTGGGCGTCGAACAGGGGGCCGCGGTACTGCGCGGCGGCGCTGCCGACCACCCCCGCCAGCACAAGCCCCAGCCAGCGGCGCCGCGGAACCGGCTGGGCCGAGCCGCGGGTGCCGCCCCCTCGAGGGGCGACGCGCGACGCGCGGCGGGGCTGCGCCATGTCAGCCCAGGTGCTGGGCGAAGAAGGCCAGCGTGCGCTCGCGCGCCAGCGTGGCGGCCGCTTCGTTGTACGAGCCACGCTGGTCGCAGTTGAAGCCGTGGTTGGCGTGGTAGACGTGTACGGTGGCGCCGGGCTGGGCCTTCTTGAAGGCCTCCACGGTGTCGAGCGGGATCCAGTGGTCCTGGTCGCCGAAGTGCGCCATCACGGGCACCTGGGGCTTTCGCGCGGCCTCCTCGGGCGTGGTCATGCCGCCGCCGTAATAGGGCGCCGCCGCGCTCAGGCCCTTGAGCGTGCAGGCCGCGCGCCACGTCAGCAGGCCGCCCCAGCAGTAGCCCACGATGCCGACCTTGCCGGCCTGCGCGGCGTGGTCGATCGCGGCCTGGATGTCCGGCATCACGCCGGGCGCGGGCAGCGCCTCCACGGCGGCCTTCAGGCCCATGCCCTCCTTCATGTCGGCCTCGGTGTAGCCGATCTCCAGATCGCCCTTGCCGATGCGCGAGAAGGTGCTGGGCGCCACGGCGAAGTAGCCCGCCGCGGCGTAGCGGTCGGCCACCGAGCGGATGTGCGAGTTGACGCCGAAGATTTCCTGCAGCACCACGACACCGCCCTTGGCCGGGCCGGCGGGGCGGGCGATGTAGGCGGGAAAGGCATGGCCGTCGGCGGCCTTGAGGGTGATGGTTTCGCTCATGCGCTGGCTCCTTGTGGGTGTGGAATGGACCGATGATCAGGCCTGCAGGCGGCGTTCGACGAAGTCGAGCCGGTCCTGGCCCCAGTAGACCTCACCATCGATGACGTAGGCCGGCGCGCCGAAGACACCCGCGTCGATGGCGGCCTGGGTGTGGGCGTCGGCCAGGGCCCGGCCTTCTTCGGCCTGCGATTGTGCGAGCCGCGCGGCGTCCAGGCCAGATTCGTGCAGCAGAACGGCCAGGGTGTCGGCGTCGGCGATGTCGCGCTCCTGCACCCACACGGCCGCGAGCACCGCGCCCGCCAGCCGCAGCGCGGCCTCGGTGCCGTCGCGCTCGGCCACCACGCTGATCAGCCGGCACGAGGCGTCGCCCGACACCGGGAAATGCTTCGGGTGCAGGTTGAGCGGCAGCCCGAGCCACTCGCTCCAGCGGCGCAGTTCCACCAGGCGGTAGGCCTGGCGCTGCGGCGCGCGCTTGCCCAGCGGCAAGCCACCCGACAGCGGAAAGATCTTGCCCAGGTCCATGGGCCGCACGCGCACCTCGGCGCCGGCGGCGCTGGCCAGGCGCACGAAGCGTTCGTGTCCCAGGTAGGCCCAGGGGCTCATGGTGGCGAAGTAGTAGTCGACCGTGCGACGCATGCCGTCTCCGTTTGGCTGTTGTAATGGACCTCGTTCGAGGACGAAGCTGTCCTTGTACGGCAAGCGCAATGGCTGTTGCAGGAGATCGGGAATGGGCGACAAGGTATTGCTGGTCACGGGCGGTTCGCGCGGCATCGGCGCGGCCACCTGCCGGCTGGCCGCGAAAGCGGGTTGGGCCGTGGCGGTGAACTATGCGGCGAACCCGCTCGCGGCCGACGAGGTGGTGCGCGCCATCCGCGCCGACGGCGGGCGCGCCATGGCCGTGCAGGCCGACGTGGCGGACGAGGCCCAGGTGCTGCGCCTGTTCGAGCAGGTCGACACCCAACTCGGCCGCCTCGGCGGCCTGGTGAACAACGCCGGCGTGGTGGACCGGCGCGCGCGCCTCGACGACATGGACATGGTGCGCTGGCGGCGCATGTTCGACATCAACGTCATCGGCAGCCTGCTCTGCGCCCGCGAGGCCGTGCGCCGCATGAGCCCCCGGCACGGCGGCTCGGGCGGCGCCATCGTCAACCTGTCCAGCGCGGCCGCGCGCCTGGGCTCGCCGGGTGAGTACGTGGACTACGCGGCGTCCAAAGGCGCCATCGACAGCTTCACCGTGGGCCTGGCCAAGGAGGTCGCGGCCGAGAACATCCGCGTCAACGCGGTGCGCCCGGGCCTGATCGACACCGACATCCACGCCAGCGGCGGCCGGCCCGACCGCCTGCGCGAGCTCGCCCCGCAGGTGCCCATGCAGCGCGGCGGCCAGGTCGACGAGGTGGCCAGCCTGATCGTCTGGCTGCTGTCCGACGCCGCGAGCTACACCACCATGAGCCTGATCGACGTGTCCGGAGCCCGGTAATGGACGACCCCCACGCTCCGCCGTTGCACGGGTCGCCGCCCCCCGAGGGGGCGCGTTCGGCCTTGGGGCGGCCCGGCGGCCGAACCCCCATCAAGCTGTACTGGGAAGACCTGAGCGTCGGCGAGACGCGCGACCTGGGCAGCCTCTCGCCCACGGCCGAGGAGATCGTGGCCTTCGCCAGCCAGTGGGACCCGCAGCCCTTCCACCTGGACCCCGAGGCCGCCAAAGACTCGGTCTTCGGCGCCCTGTGCGCCAGCGGCTGGCACACCTGCGCCATGGCCATGCGGCTCATGGTCACCAACTTCCTGCACGAGACCTCCAGCCTGGGCTCGCCGGGCCTGGACAGCCTGAAGTGGCTCAAGCCGGTGTTCCCCGGCGACACGCTCACGCTCAAGCACACCATCACCGAGAAACGCGTGATGGGCAAGCGCCCCGACGTGGGCCTGGTGCGCACCGTCTGGGAAATGGTCAACCAGCACGGCGAGCCGGTGCTGCGCATGGAGGGCTACGGCATGTTCCGGCTGAGGCACCCTGCCCAAACGGCCTGAAGGCGGCCACAATGCGGCGCGTTCATCCGCCGCCGCCATGGACTTCAAACCCCTCATCACCCTGCTGGCCATCGTCAACCCGCTGGCCATCGTGCCGTTCTTCATCCACTACACGCAGGGCTTCAGCCGCCAGCAGCGCCAGCGCACGGTGATGATCTCGGCCTTCAGCGCCTTCGCCGTGATCGCCACCTGCGCGCTGGTGGGCCTGCAGATCCTGGCGTTCTTCTCGATCTCGCTGGCCAGCTTCCAGGTCGGCGGCGGCATGCTGCTGCTGACCTCGGCGCTGTCCATGCTGAGCGCGCGCCCGGCCGAGGCCAAGACCACCGACCAGGACCTCAGCGCCGACTCCCCGCGCACCAGCATCGCCGTGGTGCCACTGACCATTCCGCTGCTCACCGGTCCGGCCACCATGTCCACCGTGGTGATCTACGCCGACCAGGCCAAGACCTTCTTCCAGCACGCCATGCTGGTGGGCTACGGCGTGGTCATCGCCCTGGCCACGGCGGTCTGCTTCGCGCTGGCCGAGCCCATCGCGCGCGGCCTGGGCCAGACCGGCATCAACGTGATGACACGCCTGATGGGCCTGATCCTCGCGGCCCTGTCGGTGGAGGTGATGGCGGCGGGGCTGGTGAAGCTGTTTCCCGCGCTGGGGGGCTAGCCCAGCGCGAGGGATTGGCGGCTCACTTCAGCTTCTGCGTCTCCGCGCGGAACTCCGCCAGCACCGCGCGCGCGTTCTTGAGGCCACGCGCCTCGGCCGCCGCCACCCACTTGTCTTCCAGCTGGGCCTGCTTGGCCTTCACGTCGTTGACGAAGGCCTCGTTGGCCATCTGGCGCTGCACGCCGGTGGTCTTCTGGATGTCGCGGGAGGCGGCGTCGGTGCGGTCCCAGCCGGCGGCGAACAGGCGCGCGGCGTATTCCCCCGAGACCTTGGTGATCGCCGCCTTCTCTTCCGGCTTGAGCGAATCGAACTTGGCCTGGTTCATCATGAACACGAAGCTGGTGTTGTAGAGCCCGCCCGGGAAGGTGGTGGCGTACCTCACCATGCCCAGGCGCATGGACTGCAGCGACTCGTCGGGGAAGAAGGTGCCGTCCATCACGCCGGTGGACAGCAGCTCGAAGGAATCGGTGGCGGGCTTGAGCGTGGTGTTCCAGCCCATGAGCTTGGACAGCTCATTGATGTTGCCTCCGCCGATGCGGAACTTGAGCTTGGCGGCCTCGGCCGCGCTGGTCACGGGCTGCTTGACCGTGAAGATGATGCCCGGGCCGTGCGTGAACACCGCCAGGGTCTTCACGCCACGGTGCTCGCCCAGCGGGGCGAAGTACTTGTCGTAGATGCGCTGGTAGGCCACGCTGGTGGCGGTGGAGGTGTCGCCGAGGAAGGGGAACTCGGCCACCTGCGTGAAGATGAAGCGGCCGGGCGTGTAGCCGTCCACCGTGTACGACACGTCGGCCAGGCCGTCGCGCACCGCGTCGAAGGTGCCGGGCGGCGCGGACACGGCCTTGGGCAGCAGGTGGCACTTCACGCTGCCCTTGGTCTCCTTCTCCACCGCCTCGCACCACTGGTTCTGCGCCATGGTGGCGCCGTGCGCGGGCGGCAGCCAGGTGGAGACGTTGAGCACGGTCTGCGCGAGCGCGCCGCCGCTGGCGGCGAACAGGGCGGCGGCGGCGAACGGGGCGAGGCGGAAGGTCTGGCGGGTCATGTGTCTGTCTCCGTGGTGTCGGCTCAGGCCAGGGCGGCCGGTTGGGTGGGGGAAGGGGTCTGCTGCGCCTGCTGCTCGGCGCGCACGCGCGCCTCGAGCAGGCGGCGGAACTGGATCAGCGCGGCGTCCATGGCCAAGGGCAGCATGGACAGCGTGGGGTTGTGCTGGATGTTGCGGTGCTGCGCGGTGATCATGTCGCGGTCCTCGTTGAAGGCGCCGATCAGGCTGTCGTAGATGCTCTGCGTGACGGCCTGATCGCCTTCGCCCGTGGGGTGGGACTGCTGGAAGAAGTAGTGCGTGGTGGTGGCCGTCTCGGGCGTGAGCGTCTGGCAGGAATGCAGGCGCACCGAGGGGCCGGTCGCATCGGGCGCGCTGCCCGTGGGGCGCCCGCCCGAGTGCATCAGCAAGGTGCCGGGCAGCAGGAATTCGTAGACGAACCAGCGGTCCAGGTTCGTGTCGAAGCGGCGAAAGCGCTGGTAGAAGGGCGGTGCCGGCACGTCGTTCACCAGGCGCGAGACCTTGATGCCCAGCTGCGGCCAATCGGCGTTCGGGCCGGGCACGGGCTCGATGCTGGGGCGCGCCTGGGCGATGCGCGTGGAGCCGCCGAGCGACTTCTCATGCACGTAGCTCAGGTGCGAGAAGTCGAGCAGGTTGTCGCAGATCAGCAGGTAAGGCGTGTCGTAGTGCAGGTAGCCGGGTTGGTTCTGCCAGTCGGGCGAGTCGCAGCTGAAGTTGTCGGGCAGCAGCGCGTCCTCGGCCAGCGCGGGGTCGCCCATCCACACGAAGACCCACTTGTTGCGCAGCACCAGCGGGTAGCGCTTGACCTTCGCCTTGGCCGGGATGATCTCGATGCCCGGGGCTTCCACGCACTGGCCCATCCGATCGAACTTGAGGCCGTGGTAGCCGCAGCGCACGCAATCGCCTTCACGCCGGCCCACCGACAGCGGCGCGTGCCGGTGGCAGCAGCGGTCCTCCAGGGCGACCAGTTCGCCGGCCTGCGTGCGGTAGACCAGCACTGGCTCGCCAAGCACGGTGCGCGTGAACAGGGTGGGGGAATCGGCCGGCGGGATCTCGTGGTCCCAGGCGATGACGTACCAGCAGTTGCGCAGCCACATGGCCTTGTCTCCTCCTCGTGGGGATGGGAAAGCCATGCTAGGTGGCGCCGGGGGGCGGCCTGTCCCCTTCGAAGGGGATGGACGGGGGATTGCAGATGCCCACCCCGCGCCGCTGGCAGGCGGCGCCTTTTCAGCCCAGCCAGCGCGCCAGCCGCAGCCGGTCCGCCGGCAGCCCCGCCTCGGCGAGCTTGGCGTAGGCCCGCTTTCTCAGCGTTACCACGGTCGACGGCGCCACGTCCAGCGCGGCCGCGATGCCGTCCGCGCTGAGCCCGCGGGCGATGCGCGCCACCACCTCGGCTTCGCGCGGCGACAGCGCCGGCACCAACCGCGCCAGGCGCTGTTGTGACAAGGCCAGCTGCGCCTCGCGGTCCGCCGCCACGCCGTCGGCGTTCAGGGCCGCCTGGTGCGCCTGCCGCAGCAGCGGTGCCAGGCCCAGCAGGCGCTGGATCTCATCGGGCCGGAACAGGCCCTGGCGCTCGTCGCGGTACAGGTGGATGGCCTGCACGGCCCCGCGCGCCGGCGCGTGCAGCAGCGTGAAGCGCTCGGTCAGGCGCTCGCGCTTGTAGATCTCGTTGCGCCAGCCCGCCACCGGCAACTCGTCGGCGCGGCAGTGCAGCACCGCCACCTCGCGCGCCGGGCGCTGCGACACGCGGTCGGCCAGGCGCATCACCGCGTCGGCGCGCCAGTAGCTGCGGCGGTAGATGGCGAAGCACTCGGCCACCACGTCACGGCCCTGCCCTTCGGGGGGATGGCGCGAACTGCCTTCGATCAGCTCGGGCGTGTCGCGCCGGAAGTTGACGAGCGAGAGGTATTCCACCGGCACCACCGTGTCGATGGCGCGCAGCAGCCGCGCGGCGCTGGGCGGCGCGCTCGCGCAGTCGAGCAGGGCCGAGACCGCGGCCGGGCTCAGGGCCTGGCCGGGCGCGGGGGCATCGAAGGACCAGATGGCGGGCATGCGCCCATTCTGGAAACACGCCCGCCCGCCGCGCCAGCGGACTAACCCTGCCGGCGCGCGTTACGCCGTTTTCGGGTACAGGCCAAGGGTGCGCGCGCGCAGCCGCGCCAAGCCGAGCAGCGCCTCGGTGAAGGGGGTCGGCACCTCGGTCAGGCGGCCCAGTTCGGCCACCACGGCCACCAGGGCGTCGAGCTCCACCGGGCGCCCGGCCTCCACGTCCTGCAGCATGGAGGTCTTGAAGGCGCCGAGCTTGAGCGTGACGGCGTGGCGGTCCTCGGGCTGCTGGTCGATGGGGATACCCAGCCTTGCGCCGATGGCCTTGGCCTCCAGCATCACCGCGCTGATGAAGCCGCGCACCTGCGGGTCTTCGAGGATGCGGTCGGTGGTGGCGCCGGTGATGGCGCTCACCGGGTTGACCGTCATGTTGCCCCAGAGCTTGTACCAGATGTCTTTCTGGATCTGCGGCGACAGCTTGGCCTCGACGCCGGCCTCACCCAGCGCGGCCACCACGGCCTGGGCGCGCGCGCTCGGCTCGCCGGAAGGCTCGCCCACGAGCAGGCCGTTGCCGAAGTGGTGGCGCACCAGGCCGGGCGCGTCGAGCGAGCAACTGGCGTGCACCACCCCGCCCAGCACCTGGCGGCCGGGCACGGCGCGCGCCATGGCGCCGCCCGGGTCCACCACGGGCAGCGGCGTGCCTTGCAAGGCGCCGCCGAAGCCTTCGAAGAACCACCAGGGCACGCCGTTCATGGCCGTGAGCACCACCGTGCCGGGACCGATCAAGGGCCCGATGGCGGGCGCGATGCCGGGCAGCGCCGGCGCTTTCACCGCGAGGATGACGAGGTCGTGCGCGCCGAGTTCGTCGGCCCGCTCGGACGCGCGCACCGGCGCCTGCAGCAGCTCGCCGCCTTGTTGCAGACGCAGGCCGTGCGCGCGCAGCGCGGCGAGCGTGTCGCCGCGCGCCAGCGCGCTGACCGGGCGGCCCGAACGCGCCAGGCGCGTGCCCAGCCAGCCGCCGATGGCGCCGGCACCGACAATGGCCACGCTGCGGATCTCGGTGCGCAGGTTCATCGTGTCGCTCATGCCCGGTAGCTCGAATCGATGCGGTCGACCTGGCGCACCAGGGCGTCGAACACGTCGCGGCCGGCGCCGTGTTTGGGGTCGAACTGGAAGGAGTCGCGCGTGCACTTGGCGGCGATGGCCTCGGACACCGGGATCGCGGCCTGCGGCCCGCCCATGCTGAACGTGGCGAGTTGGATCTCGCAGGCGCGCTGCAGCGTCCAGAGGATGGCGAAGGTCTGCGGCAGCGTGCCGCCCCAGGCCAGCAGGCCGTGGTTGCGCAGAATCACCGCAGGCTTGTCGCCGATGCTCCGAAGCAGGCGCGGGCCCTCGTCGGCGTGGATGGTGATGCCTTCGAAGTCGTGGTATGCCACCAGGCCGTGCAGCTGCGCGGTGTAGAAGTTGGTCTGCTGCAGGCCGTCCTTCAGGCAGGCCACGGACACGCCGGCCGTGGTGTGCGTGTGCATCACGCAGTGCGCGCCTTCCAGGCCGTCGTGAATGGCCGCGTGCACCACGAAGCCGGCCGGGTTGATGCGGTGGGTGGACCCGTCGAGCACCTTGCCCTGCAGGTCGATCTTCACCAGGTTGCTCGCCGTGACCTCGCTGTAGTGCAGGCCGAAGGGGTTGATGAGGAAGTGCTTCTCGCCCCCGGTCACGCTGTCGGGCAGGCGCAGCGTGATGTGGTTGTAGATCATCTCCGTCCAGCCCAGCATGGCAAAGACGCGGTAGCAGGCGGCGAGCTCCAGGCGCGCGGCCCACTCGTCGGCGTGCATGCCGGGTGGCAGCACAGTGCTGGTTTGCAGGGCGGCGTTCATGTCTTGTCTCCTTCTGCTGTGTGGTTCGGGGTGGGGATCAGTAGGTGTTCGGGCCCTGCTCCACCGGGCCCTTGAACCGGGCGAGCAGCTGCGCGGCGGCGGACGCCAGCAGCATGCTGTCGGCGCCCACGGCCACGAACAGCGCGCCGGCGTCCAGCCACTGGCGCGCGCCGGCCTCGGTGGTGGCCAGGATGCCCGGGGCCTTGCCCGCGGCGCGGATGCGGCGGATGCCGTCGGCGATGGCGGCCTGCACCTCGGGGTGGCCGGCGTTGCCGCGGTGGCCCATGCTCGCGCTCAGGTCGGCGGGGCCGATGAAGACGCCGTCCACGCCCGGCGTGGCGGCGATGGCGTCGAGGTGCTTCATGGCCGTCACGGTCTCGGCCTGCACCAGCACGCAGACCTGTTCATCGGCCTCGTGCACGTAGCGCGCGTGCGCCTGCCAGCGCGAGGCGCGCGCCAAGGCGCTGCCCATGCCGCGCACGCCCTGGGGCGCGTAGCGCGTGGCGGCCACCACCTGGGCGGCCTGCTCGGGCGTGTCGATCATGGGCACCAGCAGGGTCTGCGCGCCGATGTCCAGGTACTGCTTGATGAGCGCGGTGCCCACATCGCCGGTGCCCACGGGCACCCGCACCACCGGGTGCGAGCGCTGGTCACCGAAGCCGTGCTGGGCGCTGGCCACGGCCTGCAGCTGGGCCAGCGTGCTGCGCACGTCGTTGGGCGCGTGTTCGCCGTCGAGCAGCAGCCAGTCGTACCCCGTGCCGGCGATGAGTTCGGTGCTGTAGGCGCTGGCCAGCGCGGCCCACAGGCCGATCTGCGCGCGGCCCTCGGCCAGGGCCTGCTTGAAAACGTTGGTGGGGGTTTGCATGGCAAAAAAATCAGACGAAGCGGAAGCGCAACACGCCCAGCGGGCCGTAGTCGGCCTCGAAGCGGTCGCCGGCCTTGGCCGGCACGGGGCGCGTGAAGGAGCCAGCGAGCACGATCTGCCCGGGCTGCAGGGTCTCGCCCCAGGGCGCGAGCTTTTCCGACAGCCAGGCGATGCCGATGGCCGGGTGGCCCTGCACGCCGGCGGCCAGGCCGGTCTCTTCCACCGCGCCATTGAGCTTGAGCGCGGCGCCGCACCAGGGCAGGTCGGTGCTCAGCGGGTCCGCGCGGTAGCGGGCATCGCCCTCGCCGATGACGATGGCGGCGTTGGCCGCGTTGTCGCTGATGGTGTCGAAGACCTTGCGCGGCTTCTTGGTGTCGCGGTCGAACTGCTCGATGCGCGCGTCGATGATCTCGATGGCGGGCGTCACGTACTCGGTGGCGGCCAGCACCTGCTCCACTGTCACCGGGCCCGAGAGCGCGCGCTTGAGCACGAAGGCCAGCTCCACTTCCACGCGCGGCGACAGGAAGCGGTTCACCGGGATCTCCAGCTCCTCGCCCGCCCGCGCCACCAGCTTCATGGAGCCCAGCAGGGTGCCGAAGTCGGGCTCGTCGATCTGGCTGGAGATCTGCATGGCGCGGCTGGTCAGGCCGATCTTGTGGCCGATGACCGGGTCGCCGCGCCCGCGCTGCAGCGCCACCCAGGCACGGCCCACGCGGTAGCCGTCGTCGATGGTCATGCTGGGAAAGCGCTGCGAGAAGTGGCGCAGCGGCGTGCGCGTGCGCGCGGACTCGTCGAGTTCGGCGGCGAGTTGCTGGAGGGTGGCGTCGTCGAGCATGGTCAGGTCGATCGCAGGGGCGTGAAGAGGGGATGCAGGGAGCTGATCTTGGCGTCGAAGACCTCGGGGCCTTCGTCGACCTGCACGGTGATGCCGATGGGCCGGCGGCTCAGCTGGTCGGCGAAGTGCTGGCGCGCCACGGCCTCGAGCGCGCCGCCCGAGCGCTTCTGCACGGCGGCGCTGCGCCCGCGGCCCATGCGCAGGTTGAGGTAGACGAAGGCGTAGTCGCGGCCCATGCCGGCGGCCTCGCCCGCGTCGCCGCCGTCGGCGATGGCCCAGTGCGCGGCCGGGAAGGCCAGCACGCGCGTGCCGCCCGTGGGAAAGACCTGGCGGCCGCCTTCGTCGTGGATGGTGAGCATGGCGTCGGCCAGGGCGCGGCACAGCGCGCGCATGTCGGTGCCGCCCTCGGCCTCGGGTCGATCGAGGTTGCCGCTGTAGAGGATGACGAGGTGGGGCATGGCGTCGCCCCTCAGAGCCGCGAGACGGCCTGGAAGCCCTGGGCCGAGGAGGCCTGGGGCTGCGGAATGGCCTTGCCCGTGACCGGCGTGACCGGGAAGACGATGTTGATCTGGCCCGTGCCCGAGGCGCCGAAGTACGGCGTGATGACCTCGCCATGCCCGTCGTACTCGCTCCAGCCCAGCGCGCCCAGCATCATGGCGGTGTCGTGCATGAAGCCCTCGCCGTGGCCCTTGACCGCGTACTCCGGCAGCATCTCGCAGAAGGCTTTCCATTCGCCGCTCTGCCACATGCGCACCACCTCGTGGTCCATGGTTTCCAGGAAGGGGCTCCAGAGCTTGAAGGCGTACTCCGGCGCCAGGCCGTTCTGCGCGAAGCGGTGGCTGAGCGAGCCGCTGGCGAGGATGGCGACGGTGCCGTCGTACTCGTCCTCGATGGCGCGGCGCAGGGCCCAGCCCAGGCGCGCGCTGTCGTTGAGGTAGTGGGCCATGCACAGGGCCGACACCGACACCGCCTTGAAGTGCTGGTCGGGGTTCATGTAGCGCATGGGCACCAGGGTGCCGTACTCGGGCGCCAGCGTGGTGCCGTCGTGCGCGAGCGTGTCCACCTTCCACTCGTTGGCCACCTTGGCCAGCAGCTTGCCCAGCGCCGGGTTGCCGGGGATGGCGTAGGGCATGTTGCTGATGAAGTGCGGCAGCTCGTTGCTGGTGTAGTTGCCTTGCCAGTGTTTGGCGCAGTTGATGTGGTAGCTGGCGTTCACCAGCCAGTGGGTGTCGAACACGATGAAGGTGTCGACGCCCATGTCGCGGCAGCGCTGGCCGATCGCCTTCAGGCCGTCGATCGCGTCCTGGCGCGTGCCCTTGCGCGGGCCTTCATCGATCTCGCTGAGGACGATGGAGGGAACGTGGGTGATCTTGGCGACCAGTGCTAACTTGCCCATGGCTGTCTCCTTGTGCCGTGTGCGCGCGCGGCAACCGCGCGCGCCATCTCAGATGCCCCAGTGGGGAATGTGGTGCGAACCCAGCGACACCGCGACGTTCTTGGGCTCCAGGAACACCTCGTAGCTCCAGGTGCCGCCCTCGCGGCCGGTGCCCGAGGCCTTGGTGCCGCCGAAGGGCTGGCGCAGGTCGCGCACGTTCTGCGAGTTGACGAAGCACATGCCGGCCTCGATGGCCGCCGCCACGCGGTGCGCCTTGCCGAGGTTCTCGGTCCAGACGTAGCTGGACAGGCCGTACTGGATGTCGTTGGCCAGCTCGATGGCGTGCGCCTCGTCCTTGAACGGGATCAGGCAGGCCACCGGGCCGAAGATCTCGTCCTGCGCGATCTTCATGCGGTTGTCCACGTCGGCGAACACCGTGGGCCAAACATAGTTGCCGGCCTTCACGCGGCCCGGCAGTTCGGGCGCGTAGCTTGGGCGGTCCAGGCCGCCGCACAGCAGCGTGGCGCCCTCCTTCGGGCCCAGTTCGATGTAGCTCTTGACCTTGGCCAGGTGGGCCTTGCTGATCATGGGGCCGATGATGGTCTTGTCGTCCTGCGGGTCGCCCACCACGATCTTCTTCGCGCGCTCGGCGAACTTCTGCGCGAAGTCGGCGTAGATGCTCTGCTGCACCAGGATGCGGCTGCCCGCGGTGCAGCGCTCGCCGTTGTTGCTGAAGATCATGAACACGGCGGCGTCCAGGGCGCGGTCCAGGTCGGCGTCCTCGAAGACCACGAAGGGGCTCTTGCCGCCCAGCTCCATGCTGAACTTCTTCAGGCCCGCGCTCTGCACGATGCGGTTGCCCGTGGCCGTGGAGCCGGTGAAGCTGATGGCGCGCACGTCGGGGTGCGAGCACAGCGGCTCGCCGGCGTCCTTGCCGTAGCCGTGCACGATGTTGAGCACACCCGCCGGCACACCCGCCTCCAGGGCCAGTTCGCCCAGGCGGGCGGCGGTGAGCGGGCTCAGTTCGCTCATCTTCAGCACGGCCGTGTTGCCGAAGGCCAGGCAAGGCGCGGTCTTCCAGGTGGCCGTCATGAAGGGCACGTTCCAGGGGCTGATGAGCGCGCACACGCCCACCGGATGGAACAGGGTGTAGTTCAGGTGCGTGGGCGTGGGGTAGGTGTGGCCGTCCACGCGCGTGCACATCTCGGCGAAGTAGCTGAAGTTGTCGGCCGCGCGCGGCACCAGCTGCTTGCCCGTCTGCGAGATCACCTGGCCGGTGTCGTCGGTTTCGGTGCGCGAGAGCTCGGGCACGTGCCTGGCGATGAGCTCGCCCAGCTTGCGCATGATGGCCGCGCGCTCGGTGGCTGGACGGCCCGCCCAGGCGGGGAAGGCGTCCTTGGCGGCCTGCACGGCGGCGTTGACCTCGGCCTCGCCGCCGGCGGCGACCTCGGCCAGGGCTTCCTGCGTGGCGGGGTTGATGGTCTCGAAGGTGGCGGCGCTGGTGACGGCCTTGCCGTTGATGAGATGCTGAATGGTCATGGGGGCTGGCCTAGGGAAGCGTGGGGGCGGTGATGGTGTTGTGCAGTTCGCCAACGCCCTCGATGGACGTGATCACCACGTCGCCGGGCTGGCAGTCGACCACGCCGTCGGGCGTGCCGGTGAGGATCAGGTCCCCGGGCTGCAGGGTCATGAAGGACGTGAAGTACTCGATCAGCGTGGGCACGTCGAACACCATGTCGCGGGTGTTGCCGCTTTGGGTGACGGTGCCGTTCACCGTGGTCCGCAGCGCGAGGTTCATGGGGTCGGGCAGGTCCGCCGCGTCCACCAGCCAGGGGCCGATGGGCGTGCAGGTGTCGCGGTTCTTCACGCGCAGGTTGGGGCGGTACCAGTTCTCCAGGTAGTCGCGGATCGCGTAGTCGTTGGCCACGGTGTAGCCGGCGATGAAGTCCATCGCGTCGCCGCGCTTGACGTGTTTCGCGGTGCGGCCGATGACCACCGCGAGCTCGCACTCGTAGTGCATGAACGCCACGCCGGCCGGGCGCACGGTGAACGCCCGGTGGCCGATGAGCGAGGCTTCTCCCTTGGCGAAGGCCAGCGGTTCGGTGGGCGGCTTGAAGGCGAGTTCCTTGGCGTGGTCGGCGTAGTTCAGGCCCAGGGCCAACACGGTGCGCGGGCGCGGCACGGGCGCCAGCGGCGGCAGCCAGACCACCTCGTCGGCGGCAACCCGGCGGCCCTTGAAGGCGGGCGTGAGCAGCTCCAGCTGGCCGTCGCGCTCGATGGCGTCGTGAACCGCGCCGGCCCAGGCGATGCGGGCTCTTTTCATGAGAATCGTGCCCCCACGCTCTGCGCCAAGGCGCTGCCGCGGCCCCCCGAGGGGGCCCTCGCGACTGGGGGCGGCCCGGCGTCGCTCGCCTCCTCCGCCACGAAGCGCTGCAGGACCGGCTTGAGGCCCGGTGCGCTGATTTCCACCGCGTCGCCGGCGGCCACGCGCGGGCGCGTGCCGTCGGTCAGCACCTCGCTGCCAATCAGCAGCACGTCACCGGGGCGCAGGGTCATGAATTCGCCGACGTCTTTCAGCAGCGTGGGGATGTCGCGCACCAGGTCCTTGAGCGCGGTGGTCTGCTGGTGCACGCCGTGCAGGCGCAGCTCCAGCTCGAGCGCGGCCAGGCCCCCGATGCCGCCCAGCGCCGCCAGCGGCGTGGGCTCCAGCGGCAGGCCCAGGAAGCCGTCGCGGTTGCGGAACTTCATGGGCGGGCGGTAGTAACTCTCGTGCGCCAGGCTCAGGTCATTGACCAGCAGGGCGTGCGTGGGCGCGCCGTGTTCGCCGATCAGCAGGCCCAGGCTGGCCGATGCCTCGACCACCTCGCCCGCCGGCAGGGCCACGCTGGCGCCATGCGGCGCGAAGGTGTTGGCCGTCTTCACGTACAGCACGGGCGCCTTGGGCGCGCCGCCATAGGGCTTGTCGCCCATGCGCGGCTGCCAGTGCGCGTATTCGCCGCGAAAGTTCAGCAGCGTGCCGTACACGGTGCCCGGGGGCACCCATCCATGGGCAGTCATGCCGCCTCCTCATCCAGGTTGTCGTCCACGTCGCCTTCGAGGGCGATCACCTCGTCCAGCAACACATAGAGCTGCGCGAGCCGCGCCTTGCTCAATCGCTCCTCCAGCCAGGCGTAGTGCGCCTCGATGGTGGCGGACAGCTTGCGCACCAGCTTCAGGCCCGCCGGCGTGGCGCGCACCACGGTGCGCCGCGCGTCCTGGCTGCAGCGCTCGCGCGCGATCAGGCCGTCGCGCTCCATGCGCGTGAGCACGCCGGTGAGGCTGGGGCCCAGCAGAAAGGCCTCGCGCGCGATGCGCCCGGTTTCGATGCCGGCGGGGTCGCGCGCGTGTTCACCCAGCACGCGCAGCACGCGCCACTGCTGGTCGCTCAGGCCGTGCTCGCGCAGGCTGGGCCGCGTGTGCTGCATCACCGCCTCCCGCGCCTGCAGCAGCAGGCGCGGGAGGTTGCGGTGGGTGAAAGTCTTGTCGATCGGGTCCATGGCGATTTATTTAACATGTTAAATGAAATCGCCCGATCCGCCTACCCCAGCCCGTTCTGGGGTTTTCCCGAGCCGGGGCCGTCAGTCGATGGTGGTGCCCGAGGCGCGCACCACCTTGCCCCAGCGCTCGGTCTCGCTGCGCACGTAGGCGGCCAGCTGCGCCGGGCTCATGGCGGCGCTCACGGGCTCGAAGCCGTCGCCTTCCAGGCGCGCGCGCAGCGCCGGGTCCTGCATCACCTTGCCCAGGGCTTGCGCGCAGCGGTTGATGAATTCGGGCGGCGTGCCGGCCGGCGCCACCAGGCTCTGCCAGGCCACGGCCTCGAAGTCCTTGGTGCCGGCCTGGCCCGATTCGGCGATGGTGGGCACCTCGGCCACGGCGGGCTGGCGCTTGGCCGAGGTGACGGCGATGGCGCGCAGCTTGCCCGCCTTGACGTGGCCCAGCGCGGGCGGGATGTCGCTGAACATCAGGTCGATCTGGCCGCCGAGCAGGTCGGTGATGGCCGGGCCGCTGCCGCGGTAGGGCACGTGCTTGAGGTTGGCGCCGGTGGCGGCCTTGAACATCTCGGCGCCCAGGTGGTGCGGGCTGCCGTTGCCGGCCGAGCCGTAGACCAGGCCACCGGGGCGCGACTTGGCCAGCGCCACCAGCTCGGCGATGCTTTTGACCGGCAGCGAGGGGTTCACCACCACCAGCAGCGGCACGGCACCGATCATGCCGATGGGCGCGAAGTCCTTGGCCGGGTCGTAGGCGAGCTGCTTGTAGAGCCAGGGGTTGATGGCCAGCGTGGTGCTGGTGGCCACCAGCAGGGTGTTGCCGTCGGCCGCGGCGCGCGCCACCTGGGCCGCGCCCACGCCGCTGCCGGCACCGGGCTTGTTCTCCACGATCATGGTGCGGCCCAGCAGGGGCGACATCTGCTGCGCGAGCATGCGCCCCAGCAGGTCGGTGGTGCCGCCGGGCGCGTAGGGCACGACGATGGTGATGGGCTTGTCGGCCTGCGCGAAGGCGGCGGGCGCGGCGCTGGCGGCGCACAGGGCGGCGAGCTGGGTCAGGGCGTGGCGGCGGTTCATGGCTTGTCTCCTTGGGGTGAATGGTGTCAGGCGGGCACGGCGGCGCCGCGCAGGCGGTCGATCAGCGCGAGCGGATCGGCGGGCGGCGCGTCGCCGCGCCAGGCCACGTGCTGGTCGGGGCGCGAAAGCAGCAACGCGGTCGTGTAGAGCGCGCCGGCCTCGCGCGGGCTCAGGTCCAGCACGCGCAGCGGCACGCCGCGCGCGCGCGCCGCGTCCTCGAGCGGGCGCACGTCGACGCCGGGGTCGCGGCGCAGCAGGGTGTAGTCGGGGCCGAGCGCGTCGTAGAGCGAGCGGCCGTCGTCGAGCCAGACGTGCGGCGTGCGGCAGCCCGGCACGGTGGAGGGCGTGAAGCCGTCCATGGTGTAGCCGGGCGCGGCTTCGCCGTCGTAGGCGATCAGCGGAGAGTCGTCGTAGAAGTAGCCGAAGTTCAGGCCGCCGCAGCAGTACTGGCGCACGTTGAGTTCGTACAGCGCGGCACCGGCCCGGGCGCGCGCGGCCGCACCGGCCTCGCCCGCGTCCTCGATGCCCGCGGGCACGCCCTCACGTTGGGCCTGCAGGGCCAGCGCGTGGTTCATGGCGAAGCGCGAAACCTGCTCGGTGATGGGCTGGCGCTCGCGCTCGTAGGCGCCGAGGATGGCCTCGCCGGCCCAGCCGTTCAGGTGCGCGGCCAGCAGCCACGACAGGTTCATCGCGTCCGCGATGCCGGCGTTCATGCCATAGCCCGCCATGGGGATCCACAGGTGCGCGGCGTCGCCGCAGATGAAGACGCGGCGGTCGCGGAAGCGGTCGGCCACGAGGCGGCGGCCGATCCAGTCTTCCTTGCTGATGATCTCGTACTGGAAGTCCGGACCCACGCCCAGGATCTCGCGGATCGCCCAGTCGCGGTCAACGGACTCGAAATCGGCCTCGTCGGCCTTGAGGTAGTTGTGCAGCAGCCAGGTCTCGCGCCCGTCGATGGCGTAGACGTTGCCACAGCGGCGCGGGTTGAGCGAGAAGGTGGCCCAGGCCGGGCCGTGCTTGGCCAGGCCCAGCAGCGCGGGCGCGCGGAAGTAGGTGGACTGCACGCGGCCCACCTCGTCGGTGCCCGAGAGCTTGGCGCCGATGCTCTTGCGCACCAGGGAGCGGCCACCGTCGCAGCCGATCAGGTAGTCGGCCCGCAACTCGATGGCCTCGCCGCTGTCCAGGTTCACGCCGGTGGCGCGCACGCCGGCCTCGTCCTGCGCGACGGCGTCGATGCGCGTGCGGTTGAGGATGCGCAGGCCGCTCTGGCGCTCGGCGTGCGCGAACAGCACGGGCTCCAGGTAGATCTGGTTGATGCGGTGCGGCGGCTCGGGCGTCGGCCACCAGGTGTCGGGGCCGCCGGTGGCCGTGTAGCGGCTCTGGCGCGCGGGGATGGGGATGCGCGAAAGCTCATCGCCCGTGAAGCTGGTGCGATAGGACACGTCGTTGGGGTAGTCCGCCGGCAGACCGGCCTCGCGCAGCGCGCCGGCCACACCGAGGCGGCGAAAGATCTCCATCGAGCGCGCCGACACGTGGTTGCACTTCACATTGGGCGGCTCGCCGCGGTGGCGGGTCTCGGCCACCAACACGGCGATGCCGCGCTGGGCGAGGTCCATGGCGAGCGTCAGGCCCACCGGCCCGGCCCCCACGATCAGCACCTGCGCACGCAGGGTCTGGGTCATGCTGGTCTCCATTCAACAGACGAAAGCCGACAATTACAGGCCTTCGCGCGCCGCGTGAAAAATGAAACTTCGATGGCGATTCATAAAAAACCCGCACACCTCGGCAGCCTGCCCTCGGTGCGCCAGTTGCGCGCCTTCGTGGCGGTGTACGACAGCGGCCAGCTCTCGGCCGCGGCCGAGGCCCTGTCGCTGACGCAGCCGGCCGTGACCGTTCTGCTGCGCGAGCTGGAGGCGCGCCTGGGTGTGCGCCTGTTCGACCGCAGCACGCGCAGCCTGCGCCGCACCGAGGCCGCGGTCGAGGCCATCGGCCACGCGCGGCGCGCGCTGGCCGAGATGCAGGCCCTGAGCGGCGGCATGGCGGCGCTGGCGCGCGGCGAGCGCGGGCGCCTGCGCATCGCGGCTACGTCCACGGTGGCGCAGACCCTGCTGCCGGCGGCCGTGCGCCGCTACCTGGACCGCTACCCCGGCATCGAACTGCAGATCGACGATTGCGCGCCCGGCGAGTTCGCCGAGCGCGTGCTCGCGGGCCATGTGGACCTGGGCCTGGGCACGCTCGAAGGGCCCACGCCCGGCCTGTCGCAGCGCGTGGTGCTGCGCGATCACCTGGCCGCGATCGCGCCCGCCGGCCCGCGCTTTGCCGCGGACCGGCCACTCACCTGGAAGCAGCTGGCGGCCTGGCCGGTGATCGCGGTGCGCCCGGGCTACGGCGTGCGGCGGCGCATCGACGCGGCGGCGCGCGCGGCCAGGGTGGAATTGCGCATCGCACACGAGGTCTCCCTGCTCACCACCGCGGTGGCTCTGGCCGCCGCCGGCCTGGGCGTGGCCGTGGTGCCGGGCAGCGTATTCGCGCCCGCGCTGCACCCCGAACTGGTGGCGCGGCGCCTGGTGCGCCCGCTGGTGGAGCGCGACACCGCCGTGGTGTTCAAGAGCGACCGCTCGCTCTCGCCCGCCGCGCAGGCGTTCGCCGAGCTGCTGGAGCGCGGCGGCGCCTGAGCCCCGGACCGCGCACGGGCCCTGGGACATTGCCGCCTGCCTACACTCGCACCATGAACCGACTCACCGAGCTGCTGGGCACGCGCTGGCCCTTGATCCAGGCGCCGATGGCGGGCGCGCAGGGCGCGGCCCTGGCATTGGCGGCGGGCGAGGCCGGTGCCCTGGGCTCCCTGCCCTGCGCCATGCTGGCGCCCGAGGCCATGCGGCGCGAGCTGGACCTGCTGGCCGCCAGCGGGCGGCCCTACAACGTCAACTTCTTCTGCCACACGCCGCCCGAGCCCGACGCCGCGCGCGAGGCGGCCTGGCGCGCGGCGCTGGCGCCCTACTTCGCCGAGATCGGCCTGGACCCGGCGACGCTGGCGGCCGGCCCGGGCCGGCTGCCCTTCAGCGCGGCCGCCGCCGACGCGCTGGAACCCTTCCGGCCGCGCGTGCTGAGCTTCCACTTCGGGCTGCCCGCGCCCGAGCTGCTGGCGCGCGTGAAGTCCTGGGGTTCGGTGGTGCTGAGCTCGGCCACCACGGTGGACGAGGCGGTCTGGCTGGAAACCCACGGCGCGGACGCGGTGATCGCCCAGGGCCTGGAAGCCGGCGGGCACCGAGGCCACTTCCTCAGCCACGATCTCACGCGCCAGACCGGCACCTTCGCGCTGCTGCCGCAGGTGAAGGCCGCCGTGCGCGTGCCGGTGATCGCGGCCGGCGGCATCGCCGACGCGGCCGGCGTGCGCGCGGCCATGGCCTTGGGCGCCGACGGCGTGCAGGTGGGCACGGCCTACCTGTGCAGCCCCGAGGCCACCACCAGCGCCCTGCACCGCGCCGTGCTGCAGAGCGAGGCCGCGCGCCACACCCAGCTCACCACCCTGTTCACCGGCCGGCCCGCGCGCGGCGTGCCCAACCGGGTGATGCGCGAGCTCGGCCCGCTGAACCCGGCCGCGCCCGCCTTCCCGCTGGCCACCGCGGCCATCGCCCCGCTGCGCGCGCACTGGGAGAAACAGGGCAAGAGCGATTTCACGCCGCTGTGGTCGGGCCAGAACGCCAGCGGCTGCCGCACCGCCGGCGCGGCCGAGATCACGCGCGCCTTGGTCGAGGGCTTCGGGCCGATATAGTCCCGGCCTCATGGCCAAGGACAAGACGATCTACACCTGCGGCGAGTGCGGCGGCACCAGCCCGCGCTGGCTGGGCAAATGCCCGCACTGCGGCGCCTGGAACACGCTGGTGGAAGGCGTGGCCGAGGGCGGCGGCGCGCCGCCGAAGAACCGCTTCGCGGCGCTGGCCAAGACCAGCGAGGTGATGCCGCTGTCGCGCATCGAGGCCCGGGACGTGCAGCGCACGCCCACCGGCCACGAGGAGCTGGACCGCGTGCTGGGCGGTGGCATCGTCGAGGGCGGCGTGGTGCTGATCGGCGGCGACCCCGGCATCGGCAAGTCCACCCTGCTGCTGCAGGCCCTCGACAGCCTGCAGCGCGCCGGCCTGCCCACGCTCTACGTGACCGGCGAGGAAAGCGGCGCCCAGGTGGCGCTGCGCGCGCGCCGGCTCGGCATCGAGGGTTCGCAGGTGCAGGTGCTGGCCGAGATCCAGCTGGAAAAAGTCCTGGCCACGCTGGACGCCGAGAAGCCCGCCATCGCGGTGATCGACTCGATCCAGACCGTCTATTCCGACCAGCTCACCAGCGCCCCGGGCTCGGTGGCCCAGGTGCGCGAGTGCGCGGCCCACCTCACGCGCGCGGCCAAGGCCTCGGGCACGGCCATCGTGCTGGTGGGCCACGTGACCAAGGAAGGCGCGCTGGCCGGCCCGCGCGTGCTGGAGCACATGGTGGACACCGTGCTCTATTTCGAAGGCGATACGCACAGCAGCTTCCGGCTGATCCGCGCGATCAAGAACCGCTTCGGCGCGGTCAACGAGATCGGCGTGTTCGCCATGACCGAGAAAGGCCTCAAGGGCGTGAGCAACCCGAGCGCGATCTTTCTCTCGCAGCACGCCCAGCCGGTGCCGGGCAGCTGCGTGATGGTCACGCTGGAGGGCACGCGGCCGCTGCTGGTGGAGCTGCAGGCCCTGGTGGACAGCGGCGGCCCCAGCCCGCGCCGCCTGAGCGTGGGCCTGGAGCGCGACCGCCTGGCCATGCTGCTGGCCGTGCTGCACCGCCACGCGGGCGTGGCCTGCCTGGACCAGGACGTGTTCGTCAACGCCGTGGGGGGCGTGCGCATCAGCGAGCCCGCGGCCGACCTGGGCGTGATGCTGGCCATCACCAGCAGCCTGCGCGGCAAGCCGCTGCCCAAGGGCTTCCTGGCCTTCGGCGAGGTGGGCCTGGCCGGCGAGGTGCGGCCCGCGCCGCGCGGGCAGGAGCGCCTGAAGGAGGCGGCCAAGCTGGGCTTTTCCGTGGCGGTGGTCCCCAAGGCCAACCTGCCCAAGAAGAACGACAAGGCCTTCGACGGCCTCACCGTGCATGGGGTCGAGCGCATCGAAGAGGCGCTGGATCTGGTGCGCCGGCTGGAATGACGCGCGCGCGGCGGATCGCGCGCCCTGCAACGGACATTGGAACGACATGAACCTTCGACGCATCGCCATGGCCCTGATCGGCGCCGCCCTCCTGTTCTGGGGCCACTGGCAGTTCGGCTGGGCCGGCGTGGCGGCCGTCGGCGGCGGCCTGGTCCTGTGGCTGCTGCTGCATTTCACGCGCCTGATGGCGGTGATGCGCCGCGCCGCCCAGCGCCCGATCGGCCACGTGGACAGCGCCGTGATGCTGAACTCGCGCCTGCACGCGGGCATGCCCCTGATCGGCGTGATCGGCCTGGCCCGGGCCCTGGGTGAGCTGGCCTCCCCTGAAGGCGAGCAGCCCGAGGTCTACCGCTGGACGGACCCGGGCGGCGCCTCCGTGCAGGCCCGGTTCGCCCACGGCAAGCTGCAGGACTGGGGCCTGAAGCGCCCCGAGACGGACGCCCCCGCCGGCCCAGCGCCCCGGGCGGCGCCGTAAAATCGCCGGTTGACCCGAATACCCCCCATACCCCAAGGAAACCCATGAGCGCACCCGTTCCCTCGATGTCCGACCGCGACGGCAAGATCTGGATGGATGGCCAGCTGGTGGACTGGCGCGACGCCAAGATCCACGTGCTCACCCATACCCTGCACTACGGCTGCGGGGCCTTCGAGGGCGTGCGGGCCTACGACACGGTCAACGGCACGGCCATCTTCCGCCTGCAGGAACACACTGAGCGCCTGTTCAACAGCGCCAAGATTCTGCGCATGAAGATCCCCTTCACCGTGGAGCAGGTGAACGAGGCGCAGAAGGACGTGATCCGCGCCAACGGCCTCAAGAGCGGCTACATCCGCCCGCTCACCTGGATCGGCGACAAGAAGCTGGGCGTGAGCCCCAAGGGCAACACCATCCACCTGAGCGTGGCCGCCTGGGCCTGGGGCGCCTACCTGGGCGACGAAGGCATGAAGCGCGGCATCCGCGTCAAAACCAGCAGCTACACCCGCCACCACGTCAACATCACCATGACGCAGGCCAAGGCGGTGAGCAACTACACCAACAGCATCCTGGCCAACACCGAGGCCACCGACGAAGGCTACGACGAGGCCCTGCTGCTCGACTCCTCCGGCTTCGTCAGCGAAGGCGCGGGCGAGAACATCTTCGTCGTCAAGGGCGGCGTGATCTACACGCCCGACCTCTCCGCTGGCGCGCTCAACGGCATCACGCGCAACACGGTGTTCCACATCGCCAAGGACCTGGGGCTGGAGATCGTCCAGAAGCGCATCACGCGCGACGAGGTCTACATCGCCGACGAGGCCTTCTTCACCGGCACCGCCGCCGAGGTCACGCCGATCCGCGAACTCGACCGCATCGAACTGGGCAGCGGCTCGCGCGGCCCGATCACCGAGAAGATCCAGAGCGCCTTCTTCGACATCGTGAACGGCCGCAACCCCAAGTACGCCCACTGGCTGACCAAGGTCTGAGCGGAGCACAGCATGAGCAAGGCGGTGATCGAACTCAAGGCCAAGGACCTCAACGCGCACGGTGGGGTGTTCTGCCCCAGCCCGCTGGCCGACATGAAGCTGTGGAACAGCCACCCCAAGGTCTACCTGGACGTGGCCACCACCGGCGAGGCCATGTGCCCTTACTGCGGCACGGTCTACAGGCTCGCCGCGGGCGAGCATGTGGCGCACGGCCACTGAACACGCGGCAGGGCGGGCGGTGATGACCCGGCACCGCACAGGGAGGCGATTCGAATGATCCTGGTCACCGGCGGCGCCGGTTTCATCGGCAGCAACTTCGTCCTGGACTGGCTCGCACGCAGCGACGAGCCGGTGCTCAACCTCGACAAGCTCACCTACGCCGGCAACCGGCACAACCTCGCCAGCCTCGATGGCGATGCGCGCCACGTGTTCGTGCGCGGCGACATCGGCGATGCGGCCCTGGTGGCGCGCCTGCTGGACGAGCACCGGCCGCGCGCGGTCATCAACTTCGCGGCCGAAAGCCACGTGGACCGCTCCATCCACGGCGCCGAGGACTTCGTCCAGACCAACGTGGTGGGCACCTTCCGGCTGCTGGAGGCCGTGCGCGCGCACTGGCTCGCGCGGCCCGAGGCCGAGCGCGGGGCCTTCCGCTTCCTGCACGTGAGCACCGACGAGGTCTACGGCAGCCTGGCGCCCGACGCGCCCGCCTTCACCGAGCGGCACCCCTACGAACCCAACAGCCCCTACAGCGCCAGCAAGGCCGCCAGCGACCACCTGGTGCGCGCCTGGCACCACACGCACGGCCTGCCGGTGCTCACCACCAACTGCAGCAACAACTACGGCCCGTTCCACTTCCCCGAGAAGCTGATCCCCCTGATGATCGTCAATGCCTTGGCGGGCAAGCCGCTGCCCGTGTACGGCGACGGCCTGCAGGTGCGCGACTGGCTCTACGTCGGCGACCACTGCAGCGCCATCCGCCGCGTGCTCGAGGCCGGCCGCGTGGGCGAGACCTACAACGTGGGCGGTTGGAACGAGCAGCCCAACATCGCCATCGTGAAGACCATCTGCGCCCTGCTCGACCAGCTGCGCCCACGGGCCGACGGGCAGTCCTACGGCACGCAGATCACCCACGTGAAAGACCGCCCCGGCCACGACCGGCGCTACGCCATCGACGCGCGCAAGATCGAGTCCGAACTGGGCTGGCGCCCGGCCGAAACCTTCGACAGCGGCATCCGCAAGACCGTGCGCTGGTTCCTGGACCACCCCGAATGGGTGGCCGAGGTGCAGAGCGGCGCCTACCGCGACTGGGTGCAGGCGCAGTACCAGGGGGCCGCGTGAGGATCCTGCTGCTGGGCGCCAACGGCCAGGTGGGCTGGGAGCTGCGCCGCAGCCTCGCGCCGCTGGGCGAGGTGTTCGCTTTCGACCGCGACCCGAGCGATGCCGGCGCGGTGGACCTGGCCCGCCCCGACAGCCTGGGCGCCCTGGTCGAACGCGTGGCGCCCGACGCGATCGTGAACGCGGCCGCCCACACGGCGGTGGACAAGGCCGAGGCCGAGCCCGCGCTGGCGCACACCATCAACGCCGAGGCGCCCGCCGCCCTGGCGCGCGCCGCCGCCGCGCGCGGCGCCTGGCTGCTGCACTACTCCACCGACTACGTTTTCGACGGCAGCGGCGATGCGCCGCGCGACGAGGGCGCCGCCACCGCGCCGCTGAGCGTCTATGGCCGCACCAAGCTCGCGGGCGAAGAAGCCGTGCGCGCGAGCGGCGCGCGCCACCTGATCCTGCGCACCAGCTGGGTCTACGCGGCGCGCGGCGCCAACTTCCCGCGCACCATGCTGCGGCTCGCGCAGGAGCGCGAGCAACTGCGCGTGGTGGCCGACCAGGTGGGCGCGCCCACCGGCGCCGAACTGCTGGCCGACGTGAGCGCGCACGCCCTGCGCTCGCTGCTCGCGAAGCCTACCCTGGCGGGCACCTACCACGTGGCCGCGGCCGGCGAGACGAGCTGGCACGGGCTGGCGCGCTACGCCATCGAACAAGGCCGTGCGCTGCGGCCCGAGCTGCCGTGGAAGGTCCGCGACATCGAGGCCATCGCCACCGCCGACTACCCGACGCCCGCCCGACGCCCGCTCAACTCGCGCCTGGACACGCGCCGCCTGCGCGAGGCCTTCGGGCTGAGCCTGCCCGCCTGGGAGGCGGGCGTGCGGCGTATGCTCGTGGAGCACCTGGGGACGGCATGAACCACACGCGACGCAAGGGCATCATCCTCGCCGGCGGCTCGGGCACCCGCCTGCACCCGGCCACGTTGGCCATCAGCAAGCAACTGCTGCCGGTGTACGACAAGCCCATGGTCTATTACCCGCTGAGCACGCTCATGCTGGCCGGCATTCGCGAGGTGCTGATCATCAGCACGCCGCAGGACACGCCGCGCTTCCAGCAGCTGCTGGGCGACGGCAGCGCCTGGGGCATGAGCCTGCAGTACGCGGTGCAACCCAGCCCCGACGGCCTGGCCCAGGCCTTCATCATCGGCGCCGACTTCGTGGGCGATGGCCCGAGCGCGCTGGTGCTGGGCGACAACATCTACTACGGACACGACCTGGCGAACCTGCTGCGCGGCGCGGACGCCCAGGCCAGCGGCGCCACCGTGTTCGCGTACCACGTCACCGACCCCGAGCGCTACGGGGTGGTGGCCTTCGACGAACAGGGCAAGGCCCTGAGCATCGAAGAAAAGCCCGCCAAACCCAAGAGCAGCTATGCCGTCACCGGGCTGTACTTCTACGACGCCCAGGTGGTCGACATCGCACGCTCGGTGAAGCCCAGCGCGCGCGGCGAGCTGGAAATCACCGCCGTGAACCAGGCCTACCTGGAGCGCGGCCAACTCAACGTGCGCATCCTGCAGCGCGGCTACGCCTGGCTGGACACCGGCACTCACGACAGCCTGCTCGACGCGGGGCAGTTCATCGCCACGCTGGAGCACCGTCAGGGCTTGAAGATCGCCTGCCCGGAAGAAATCGCCTGGCGCCACGGGTGGATCGATGCGGCGCAGCTGCGGCGGCTGGCGGAGCCTTTGAGCAAGAACGGCTATGGGCAGTACCTGATGCGGTTGCTGGAGGATCGCGTGTACGGAGGTTCGCCGGCATGAGCGCCTCGCTCAAGGTCACCCCCACCGCCATCCCCGGCGTGCTCATTCTGGAGCCCCGGGTGTTCGGCGATTCGCGCGGCTTCTTTCTGGAGAGCTTCAACCAGGAGGCCTTCAACGAGGCCACGGGCCTGGACGTGCGCTTCGTTCAGGACAACCATTCGCGCTCGGCCCAGGGCGTGCTGCGCGGCCTGCACTACCAGGTGGCCCCGCATGCGCAAGGCAAGCTGGTGCGCGTGGTGCGCGGCAGCGTGTTCGATGTGGCGGTGGATACCCGGCTGGAATCACCGACCTATGGTCAGTGGGTGGGACTCGAGCTCAGCGAGGACAATCACCGGCAGCTGTGGATCCCCCCGGGACTCGCGCACGGCTTTCTCGTGACCAGCGAGAGCGCGGACTTCCTCTACAAGACCAGCGACTACTACACACCCGAGGCGGAGCGCAGCATCCGTTGGAATGACCCGACCCTCGGCATCGCGTGGCCACTGGATGGCCCGCCGATCCTGTCGGCCAAGGACGCCGCAGCCCCCGGCCTGGATCAGGCAGAACACCCTCTCGCCCCATCAGCATGAATCTGGACAACAAGCTCATCGCCGTCATCGGACTGGGATACGTCGGCCTGCCCCTCGCGGTGGAATTTGGTCGCTCGCGTCCGGTGCTCGGCTTCGACATCAACGAGCACCGCGTCGCCGAGTTGCGAGCCGGTCGCGACCACACACGCGAGTGCAGCGAGGAACAGCTGCGCGACGCCCACCAGCTGCGCTACAGCTGTGACCCTGCGGAACTGGAACAGGCCGGCGTGTTCATCGTCACCGTGCCCACGCCGGTGGACAAAGCCAACCGTCCCGACATGACGCCGCTGATCAAGGCCAGCGAAACCGTGGGCAAGGCCTTGCGGCCTGGTGCCCTGGTCATCTACGAATCCACGGTCTACCCGGGTTGCACCGAAGAGGTCTGCGTGCCCGTGCTCGAACGCCTGTCGGGCCTGCGCTTCAACCAGGATTTCTTTTGCGGCTACAGCCCGGAGCGCATCAACCCGGGCGACAAGGTCAACACCTTGACCAGGATCCGCAAGATCACCAGCGGCTCCACGCCTGCCGCCGCCGCCGCGGTCGATGCGCTCTACCGCTCCATCATCACGGCCGGCACCTTCCCCGCCACCAGCCTCAAGGTTGCCGAGGCGGCCAAGGTAATTGAGAACACCCAGCGCGACCTCAACATCGCCCTGGTCAACGAACTCTCCGTCATCTTCGAGCGCTTGGGCATCGACACCCTGGAGGTGCTCGAGGCTGCCGGCAGCAAGTGGAACTTCCTGCCTTTTCGACCGGGCATGGTCGGCGGCCACTGCATCGGTGTCGATCCCTACTACCTGACGCACAAGGCCGAAGAGGTGGGCTACAACCCGCAGGTCATCCTGGCCGGGCGTCGCATCAACGACAACATGGCGCGCTACGCCGCGCGCAACGTCATCAAGCGCATGCTGCGCAACGGCATCGACGTGCCGCGCAGCACCGTGGGCGTGATGGGTATCACTTTCAAGGAAAACTGTCCCGACATCCGCAATAGCAAGGTCGCCGACCTGGTGCGCGAACTGCAGGGCTGGAACGTCAAGGTGGTCGTCACCGACCCGTGGGCCGACGCGCGGGAGGTGCGCGACGAGTACGGTATCGAGCTCGGCGAACTGCGGGCGCAGGAACCCGTGGACAGCCTTATCGTGGCCGTGGGTCATCGCGAGTTCCGTGAGATGACCCCGACGCAGCTGGCCCACCTGTGTCGCCCGGACGCGCAGCCCGTGCTGGGCGACCTCAAGAGTCTGTACGACCGGCACGAAGCGGCGCGAGCCGGCTTCAGTGTCTTCCGACTGTGAGCCCCGCGCCAACCACAGCCCCCACTCCATGAAAAACTTTGCCCTCATCGGTGCCGCCGGCTACATCGCCCCGCGGCACATGCGCGCCATCAAGGACCTTGGTCACCGCCTGTCTGTCGCGTACGACATCAACGATTCGGTCGGCATCATCGACAGCATTTCGCCCCAGAGCGAGTTCTTCACCGACTTCGAGCGCTTCCTGGAGCACGCCTACCGCCTGCGGCGCGACCCGGCCACCGCCCTGCACTATGTGAGCGTCTGTTCGCCCAATCACCTGCACCACGCCCACATCGCGGCTGGACTGCGGCTGGGTTGTGACGTGATCTGCGAGAAGCCCCTGGTGCCGACGCCGGCCCTGATCGACGAGCTGGCCGAGGTTGAGCGGGAGACCGGCCGTCGTGTCTACAACATCCTGCAGTTGCGCCACCACGACGCCATCCTGAAGCTGCGCGAAAAAGTGGCGGCTGCGCCCCGCGACAACAAGTTCGACGTCGAGCTGACCTACATCACCTCGCGCGGCAAGTGGTACATGGAAAGTTGGAAAGGCGACCCGCGCAAGTCCTTCGGCGTGGCCACCAACATTGGTGTGCATTTCTACGACATGCTGCAGTTCGTCTTCGGTCCTGCGCTGCGCAACGAGGTGCATCTCAACGCCGAGGCCAAGGCCGCGGGCTACCTGGAGTACGAGCGCGCTCGGGTGCGCTGGTTCCTGTCCATCGACGCCGATGACCTCCCGGCCGAGGTGAAAGGCAAGAAGACCACCTTCCGCAACATCGACATCAGCGGTGAGCAGCTCGAGTTTTCCGAGGGCTTCACCGACCTGCACACCACCAGCTACCGCGAGGTGCTGGCGGGCCGGGGCTACGGCCTGGCCGACGCCCGTCCCTGCATCGAAGTGGTGGACACCATCCGCAACAGCCCCCCCACGGCAGCGCGCGCCGGTGAAGGCCACCCCTTCCTGAAAGGGCGGTCCGCTTGAACGGCGTGAGCGTCCACCCGAGCGCGGTCGTCGACGAAGGCGCGACGATCGGCGACGGCTCGCGCGTGTGGCACTTCGTGCACGTGTGCGCGGGCGCGCGCATCGGCCGCGGCGTCTCGCTCGGCCAGAACGTCTTCGTGGGCAACCGGGTCGAGATCGGCGACCGCTGCAAGATCCAGAACAACGTGAGCGTGTACGACAACGTCACCCTGGAAGAAGGGGTGTTCTGCGGACCCAGCATGGTGTTCACCAATGTGCACAACCCGCGCGCGCTGGTCGAGCGCAAGCACGAGTACCGCCCCACCCTTGTGCGCCGCGGCGCCACGCTCGGCGCCAACTGCACCGTGGTGTGCGGAACCACGATCGGCGAGTTCGCCTTCGTGGGTGCGGGCGCGGTCGTCACGCGCGACGTTCCCGCCTACGCCCTCATGGTAGGCGTGCCGGCCCGCCAGGTGGGCTGGATGAGCGAGCACGGCGAACCGATTCCGCTGCCCCTGCAGGGCAGCGGCCACCACACCTGCCCGCACACGGGCACGCAATACCGCCTCAGCGGGCGGCAACTCAGCCGGGAACCCTCGCCATGAGCATTCCTTTCATTGACCTCAAGACCCAGTACCGCGCGCTGCAGCCGCAGATCCAGGCGCGCATCAACGCCGTGCTGGAACACGGCCAGTACATCATGGGGCCGGAGGTTCGCGAGCTGGAGGAAAAACTGGCCGAGCGCACGGGCGCGCGGCACTGCATCACCGTCTCCAGCGGCACCGAGGCCTTGCTGATGGGCCTGATGGCCCTGGGCATCGGGCGCGGCGACGAGGTGATCACCACGCCTTTCACCTTCGCCGCCACGGCCGAGATGATCGTCCTGGCGGGCGCCACCCCCGTGTTCGTGGACATCGAGCCGGATACCTGCAACCTCGACGCCACCCAGATCGAGGCCCGCATCACCAGCCGCACCAAAGCCATCATGCCCGTGAGCCTGTATGGACAGACCGCGGACATGGACGCCATCAACGCCGTGGCGGCCCGCCACGGCAACATCGCCGTGATCGAGGACGCCGCGCAAAGCTTTGGCGCCACCTACCGTGGCCGCCCCAGCGGCAACCTCTCCACTCTGGGCTGCACCAGTTTTTTCCCCAGCAAACCCCTCGGCTGCTACGGTGATGGCGGGGCGATCTTCACCAACGACGACGGCCTGGCCCAGGCCCTGCGCGAGATCCGCGTGCACGGCCAATCGCGCCGCTACGTGCACACGCGCATCGGCGTGGGCGGGCGCATGGACACGCTGCAGTGCGCCATCGTGCTGGCCAAGCTCGAGCGATTCGACTGGGAGATCGAACGGCGCCTCGCCCTTGGCGAGCGCTGGGGCCAGGTGCTGCGCGCCAGCGGCCTGCCCATCGGTCTGCTCGGCCGCCCCGCCGACCGAAGCTGCGTCTGGGCGCAGTACACCGTGTTCGTGGAGCAGCGCGCTGCGCTTCAAAAAGAACTGGAACAGCGTGGCGTGCCCACGGCGGTGCACTACCCGATGCCATTGAACCGCCAGCCGGCCTATGCCGGCCTGTGCCCGCCCCACCCCACACCGGCCAGCGACTTCGCGGCGGATCGCGTCATGAGCCTGCCCATGTCCGCCGATCTGAGCGAAGCCGTGCAGGACCGCGTGATCGAAGCCCTTCAGGACGCCTGCGCGTCCACCCAACCCTGAACTTCAAGAAACCCATCATGGACATCCAAGGCAAGAAACTCGTGGTGGTCGGCGGTGCCGGCCTGATCGGCTCCCACACGGTCGACCACCTACTGCGCGAAGACGTCAAGGAAATCGTGATCTACGACAACTTCGTGCGTGGTCGCGCCGAGAACCTGGCAGAGGCACTCAAGGACCCGCGCGTGCGCATCTACGAGGCCGGTGGCGACATCATGCAAACGGACATCCTGCAGTCGGCGTTCGACGGCGCCGACGGCGTGTTCCACTTGGCCGCGCTGTGGCTGCTGCAGTGCCACGAGTACCCGCGCACCGCCTTCGACGTGAACGTGCGCGGCACCTTCAATGTGATGGAAGCCTGCGTGGCCAAGGGCATCAAGCGCCTGGTGTGGTCCTCGTCGGCATCGGTCTACGGCGACGCCATCGAAGAGCCCATGACCGAAGACCATCCGTTCAACAACCAGAACTTCTACGGCGCCACCAAAATCGCGGGCGAGGCCATGATGCGCTCGTTCCACCACCGCTACGGCCTGAACTTCGTGGGCCTGCGCTACATGAACGTCTATGGTCCGCGCCAGGATTACCACGGCGCCTACATCGCCGTGATCATGAAGATGCTGGACGCCATCGACAAAGGCGAAAGCCCCACCATCATGGGCGACGGCTCCGAGGCCTTCGATTTCGTGGCGGTCGAGGACTGTGGTCTGGCCAACCTTTGCGCCATGAAGGCCGAGGCGGTCGACAGCTTCTACAACGTTGGCACGGGGCAGCGCACCTCGCTCAAAGAGCTCGCCGAGATGCTGATCGAGCTCACCGGCTGCAAGCAGCCCATCCGCTATGCGCCCCGCAGTCAGGCCACGCTGGTGCGCAACCGCATCGGCTCGCCCGTGAAGGCCACGCGCGAAATCGGCTTCACTGCGCGCATCGAGCTGCGCGAAGGCCTGCGCAAACTCATCGAATGGCGCGCCGCCCACAAGGCAGAAGTCGCCGCCCGGCGCGCCGCCGTCGGACTGCCCGCCTGACCCACAAGAGGACCCCATGAACACCACCACCGCCGCCATGCAGGTGCCCATCGCGCGCACCCAACTCACCGAGGAAGAAATCCAGAGCGTGCTCGGGCCGCTGCGCAGCGGCTGGCTCGTGCAGGGTCCCAAGGTGCGGGAATTCGAGGAGAAATGGAGCGCCTTTACTGGCGCCAAGCACTCCATCGCCGTGACCTCCTGCACCACAGGCTTGCACCTGGCGCTGGCGGCCCTGGGCTTCGGCCCGGGTGACGAGGCCATTGTCCCGGCGTTCACCTGGATCGCCACGGCCAACGTGGTCGAGCACCTGGGCGGCAAAGTGGTGTTCTGCGACATCGACCTGGAGACCTTCAACCTGGACCTGGCCGACCTCGAGGCCAAGATCACGCCACGCACCCGGGCCATCCTGCCAGTGCACCTGTTCGGGCTGCCGGCCGACATGGACGGGGTGAACCGCCTGGCGCGCGCGCACCAGCTGTGGGTGGTGGAAGACGCGGCCTGCGGCTTCGGCAGCCGCATCGGCGAGCGCCACGTCGGCACTTTCGGCCACGCCGCAGCCTTCAGCTTCCACCCTCGCAAGGCCATCACCACCGGTGAAGGCGGCATGGTCACCACCGACGACGACGAGCTGGCCGTGACACTGCGCCGTCTGCGCGACCATGGTGCGGCCATGAGCGACCTGCAGCGCCACCTGGGCCCACGCCCCTACCTGCTGGCCGATCACCCGGACGCCGGCTACAACCAGCGCATGACCGATATCCAGGCCGCTCTTGGCTCGGCCCAGATGGACCGCGCCGCGGCCATCGTGGCCGAGCGCCAACGGCTGGCGCGGGTCTACGACGAGGCCTTTGCGGACCTGTCCTGGCTGCGCACGCCGGCCCATGTGCAGAACATGACGCACGGCTACCAAAGCTACCCCTGCCTGTTTCAGCCGGAGCCGGTCACGCGCGAGTCCATCCCCCGGGTCAACGCACGCCGCAACGACTGGATGGACCGGTTGCTCAAGGCGGGCATCTCCACCCGCCCGGCCACCCATGCGGTGCACATGCTGCAGTTCTACCGCGAGAAGTACCAGCTCTCGCCGGCGGACTTTCCCCAGGCCTGGGCCGCCAACGACTGCAGCATCTCCTTGCCCCTGTTCCACGGCATGAGCGAAGCCGAGCAGGCTTACGTGATCGACCAGGTCCGGAGCTCGAATCCCTGATGTGTGGCATTGCGGGTCTCATCGAACTTTCCGGTGACGCGGTGTCTCCGGTCATCCTGCAACGGATGACGGATGCCATTGCCCATCGCGGACCTGATGGTGAAGGCCATTGGATAGAAGGACCGGTAGGCTTCGGGCATCGGCGCCTGGCCATCATCGACCTGTCGCCCGGCGGGCACCAGCCGATGATCAGCGCCGACCACCGCTACGTCATCACCTACAACGGCGAGATCTACAACTTCCGCGAGCTGCGCGCCGAGCTTCAGGCGGCGGGCTACTGGTTTCGCTCGCAGTCCGACACCGAGGTACTGCTGCACGCCCTGGCCCATTGGGGGCCCGAGGGCCTGGTCCGGCTCAACGGCATGTTCGCGCTCGCCCTGTGGGACCGCAAGGAACGCCGGCTGCTGCTGGCGCGCGATCGCTACGGCATCAAGCCGCTGTATGTGGCGCAGCAGAATGGACGGCTGCTGTTTGCCTCGGAGCAGAAGGCGATCCTGGCCCATCCCGCCTTCCAGCGCCAACTGGACAAGCCAGCGCTGCTGGAATACCTGACCTTCCAGAACATCTTCACCGACCGCACCCTGCTGCAGGACGTACAGCTGCTGCCCGCGGGCCACTATGCCACGCTGGACCTGCGCCAGCCGAACGCGTCGCTGGAGCGCACGCGCTACTGGGACTACCGCTTTCGCGAGCCCGACCGTCCGGGCCGGCGCGAGGAATACCTGGAAGAACTCGATCGCCTGTTCCGTCAGGCCGTCAACCGCCAGCTCGTGAGCGACGTCGAACTGGGCGCCTACCTGTCGGGCGGCATGGACAGCGGCTCGATCACCGCGGTCGCCGCCCAGTCCTTCGCCAACCTCAAGACCTTCACCTGCGGCTTCGACCTCAGTTCGGCCTCGGGCATCGAGCTGGCCTTCGACGAGCGCGTCAAGGCCGAGGCCATGTCGGCGCGCTTCAAGACCGAGCACTACGAGATGGTGCTCAAGGCTGGCGACATGGAGCGGTGCCTGCCACGGCTGGCCTGGCACCTGGAAGAGCCCCGCGTGGGGCAGAGCTACCCCAACTTCTATGCCGCCCAACTGGCCAGCAAATTCGTGAAGGTGGTGCTGTCTGGTGGCGGTGGCGACGAGCTCTTCGGCGGCTATCCATGGCGCTACTACCGCGCGGTGGTCAACCAGGACTTCGAGCACTACATCGACCAGTACTACGTGTTCTGGCACCGGCTCATTCCCAATACGGTCCTCTCCAAGGTGTTCGCGCCGATCTGGAGCGACGTGAAGCACGTCTGGACGCGCGACATCTTCCGCGACGTCTTCCTCACACACGACAACGAACTCGACCGGCCCGAGGACTACATCAACCACTCGCTGTACTTCGAGGCCAAGACCTTCCTGCACGGTCTTTTCGTTGTGGAAGACAAGCTGAGCATGGCGCATGGGCTCGAGGCGCGCGTGCCCTTCATGGACAACGACCTGGTCGACTTCGCCATGCAATGCCCGGTCAACCTCAAGCTCAACAACCTGGCGGAGGTGGTGCGCATCAATGAGAACGAGCCGGGCGGCAAGGCGGTCAAGTACTTCGAGAAGACCCGCGACGGCAAGCAGATCCTGCGCGACGTGATGGCGCGCCACATTCCACCCAGCGTCAC
>Ga0209958_1000419_pt1 | contig 84440 bp, 75 predicted proteins | sample ThiBio_inoc_plan_FD_183942 | JGI IMG/M metagenome (GOLD analysis project Ga0209958, IMG submission 183942) | Wastewater bioreactor microbial communities from Cape Town, South Africa - Thiocy_inoc_plan (SPAdes) | ecosystem: Engineered > Bioremediation > Thiocyanate > Unclassified | place: South...
CGGCATGTTTGCCGCCATACGATTTTTCCCAGATGAGGTCCTGGGACTGAACCGTACAGGCACAAAGAAGCAGGGGCAGCAGCGCATACAGCCTGCTACCGGTTAAGTAATTTTTTGTCATAAAATATTCAATTATAGTTAGTTATAATCTCATTCGCAAAGTAAAAAGAATATTTTAAACACCGGGAATGTTTTTCGTAAAAAAACAGAATAGTGTTTACTTTTACGATTAATACATTAAAAACCGATTTTAACTATTTATAGTTGAGTGTTTTTTAAGATTTACTTTTGAAAGTTGTGAGTAATCTGATTTTTATTATTGTTTATTTAATAAGTAAATCGCTGTAAATAAACGATTTAGCTTTTTTAGCTGATTTTTACACCGCATTTTTTTTCGAAATAAAATAGAATAATGACTGTTTTAAATCAAAAAAACAAAAGCATCTCATTACAGCAATTAAGCCCGTTTGCTTTAAAATTCATTATTCCCATACGCTACTATTTTATATGCCGCCAATAATCGTACATTTGAAATCAGGATCAATTTAGAGTAACGAAGTATAATAAATATGGGAAGCGACCTGAATATAAAATTCTATGATGAACTGTCGGAAGATTATCATTTAATCTTTGACGACTGGGAAAGTGCCGTAACGGGCCAGGCAAAAACGCTGGACAATATTATCCGGCATTTTACCAAAACGGAACCGGTGACCTTACTGGATTGTGCCTGCGGCATAGGTACTCAGGCTATTGGCCTGGCAAATCTCGGATATCAGGTACAGGCAACCGATCTAAGTCCGAAAGCAGTAGCAAGAGCCCGTGTTGAAGCCGACAGGCTGAATGTGGCGCTATCATTTGGCGTAGCCGATTTTAAAACCCTGAACACCGATGTTGAAGGTACTTTTGATGTGGTGATTGCCTGCGACAATGCATTACCGCATTTACTGGACAAAGCCGACCTGCTTTTAGCGGCTGCAAACATACTGTCCAAAATGAAACCCGGCGGTGTATTCCTTGCCAGCATCAGGGATTATGACAAAGTACTGGAACAAAAACCGCTCAGCACCCAGCCTACCATAAAGGAAACCGGCGATCAGAGAGCAATTTCTTTTCAGATATGGGACTGGACGGAAGACAATGTTTATACCGTTAACCATTTTATGCTGAAAGGCAAAGATGAAAACTTTCATACCTCGCTCCGGACAACAAAATACAAAGCCTATCAAAGAAGTGAAATGACGGCTATCTTTGAAAAAGCCGGATACACCGGTATAAAATGGCTGATGCCGGACGAATCCGGGTATTACCAGCCGGTACTTATCGCCCGGAAAGCATAAGCAACGATCAAATGCGAAAAGTCATTCCCGGTTAAAACGGCAATGCCGGTGTCTGTTTAATATACCTCTACAGTAGCGGAAAGATTTATTGCAGGCCTCTCCGTAACAAAATAACCGTGTTTGTTAGTATTCCACACAGATTTACAACGCAGCATAATAAAAAAAGGGAGCCTGCCGGCTCCCTTTTTTTATTATTTCTGATTTCTTATTTTTTGATAATTAAGAATTCACTTCTTCTGTTTGCTGCGTGTTCTGCTTCGGTACAGTTTTCTTTACAGTCTGTTTTTGGCTCGCTCTCACCATATCCTTTTCCGGAGATTCTGTTTGCTGCGATACCTTTTGAAATAACATACTGAACTGTCGCTTTGGCTCTTCGGTCTGATAACCTCATATTGTAGTGGTCATTTCCTCTGTTGTCTGTATGCGACTTCACCATAATAACCATTTGCGTATTGTTTTGCATCACCTGTACCAATTTATCCAGCTCAAAAGCACCTTCCTGGGTGATGTTGCTCTTATTGAATTCAAAGTTGATGTCTTTCAATACGATTTCTTTTTCCGTTACAATAACGTCAATAGGGTTCAACTTCGCATCGATTTTTTGTTCGCCGCCTTTTTGTTTTGTTACCACAAAAGTATTGCTCTCAAATCCGTCTTTTGCTACCTGTAACGTATATACCTTGTCGCATTCCACATGATAGGCTACTTCTCCATTGGCAGCAGTTACTTCGTTTCCGATGATATTTTTCTTCTCATCCAGGATCGCTACTTTGGCACCCGAAAGAATAGCACCGGTCCTGGCATCACTCACCACGGCAATTACAGCGACATCACAGTTTGGTGTTGCCTGATAGATGTTGTCTTCCCCGGTACGGTTACTGGAAAAGAATCCGATGTTTTTAGACTGGTTAAACGTGAAGGCAAAATCGTCTTTTTCACTGTTGATCGGTTTGGCCAGGTTTACCGCTTCGGTTCCTTTGTTCAGGTTGATCATAAACACATCCAATCCGCCCAGACCAGATCTGCCGTTGGATACAAAATACAATACTGCATTATCTTCTGTAATAAACGGAAACGATTCATCGCCTTCGGTATTTACCTTCTTTCCTAAGTTTTCCGGCGTACCGTAGCTTCCGTCTTTGTTTACCGCTACTTTCCAGATATCAATTCCTCCGACAGATCCCGGCATGTTCGATGAAAAGTACAAGGTAGTTCCGTCTTTACTGATACTCGGATTGCTGGTAGAATATTGGTTACTGTTAAATGGCAATGCCGTTACATTTCCCCATTTATTGCCGTCTTTAGTCGCTTTGAACAGGTTAACCTGTCCCATTTTCAGTTTTTTGGCTTTGTCTTTTTCAAAGCTGTTTTCCTTAAAGCTCTCACTGGCAAAATACATGGTGTTCCCATCACCCGTAATCGTTACCGGACCATCGTGGTATTTACTGTTAATCTCATCCAGGGCTACGGCATCGGTAATGGTTCCGTCTGCATTATAGCTGGCGCGGTAAATATCCAGGAAAGGCTCGTCATTCCATTTGTATGTTTTTCTGGCAGTATTACGTGCACTGGTAAAATAAAAACTGTTCTCCGATAAAAACGCTCCAAAGTCGGATTTATCACTGTTGATGTCCAATGATTTTACTGTGTACATCTTTTGTTTGTTCAGCAATTTTGGCAGGTAATCCGGGTTTTCTTTAAAGGCTTTCGCTCTTAAATCGTTTGGAGCCATACCGGCAAACTGCTGCATTTGTTTGTTGGCTTCATCATATTTGCCATTGGCTTTCAGCATCTGTGCATAACGGAAATATGTTTCAGCATCCTGTTTCTTTTCAGAGATTGCTTTGGCATACCATTTTGCCGATTCGGCTGTATTGAATACGTTGTAGTACGCATCGCCCAGTTGTTTATACACATAGGCATCGGCTTTGCCTTTATCGACTAATTTCAGGTATTCTGCTGCGGCAGAAACATACTCAAAGCGATTGAATTGTTTGTCGGCTTTAGCTGTCGCGGAATTTTGTGCATTCATCGTTGCACCCGCAATAACCAGGCTTAATGTAATATATAGATTCTTCATGTTTCCGGTGGTTTTTTAGATTAGAAATAACGTGGTGAACGCGATACTTTTTTCGGGAAGTTCAGGTCAAACAACAGCATTACTTCGTGGGAAGCCGGTGTTGTTACTTTTAAATCCGATACGATACGGTCATAAGCATATCCGATACGTACACTTGGGCTAATCGCATAGTTAACCATTCCGCCAAAGGAATCTTCTAATCTGTAGGTTGCTCCTATCTCGAATTTATCAAAGAATAGCATGTTCGCCGAAACATCCAGGGATGTTGGTACTTTAAAAGCCGATTTCAACATAAACGACGGTTTGAATTTGGTATTTTCCGATAATTCAAATACATATCCTCCCGTTAAGAAGTAATGGCTTACTTCACTTCCGAATTTTCGGCCGTCAAAATCAAGGTGTTTGGATTTTAGCATATTCGGTACCGAAAAGGCTACATAATACTTATTGGTATAGTAGAAAAATCCGGATCCGACGTTAAAATACGTTTTACTGATATCCTGTCCGAAAGCCGGGTCATCTGCATCGGGCAGCGTATGGTAAATATCGCTGTACAATCCTACCTTATGGAAGGTTGCTCCGGCTTTAAGTCCTAAAGCCAGTCGGTGTTCGCCTCCTAAATTCAGCGTATAAGAGAAATCCCCGTATACGTTATTCTCCGTTACCGGACCAATTTTATCGGAAATCACAGACAGTCCCAGTCCTACGTTTTTGCCTGTCGGGCTGTGTACAAAGAAGGTTCCTGTGGTTGGTGCATCTTCAATATCAACCCATTGTTTGCGGTATAAAAGTCCAAAAGACAGGTTTTCTTTCGAACCGGCATAGGCCGGATTTATCACGTTCATATTATACATATACTGAGTATAATGCGGGTCTTGCTGGGCTTGGACATCCATCAGCGCCATAAGGGCAATCAGGGCTGTCAGGTATATTTTCTTCATGGGTAACTTTATCGTTTTATGTTTTAAGCTGCTTACGGCCTGTAACTGCCGTAAGCATTGCTGTTTGTTCTTGATTAGCTTCTTTCTCTGTTAATGTAAATCCATCCTGTTTTTGAAGGCTGACCGTCAAATTCAATTACATAATAGTAGGTTGCAGATGGCAGTTCGTCTCCTTTATCAGACTGTCCATACCATTGGTTGCTATAGTTGGCATAACTGTACACTTTTGTTCCGTAGCGGTTAAAGATTGTCAGGTGTTTTACATTTAATCCCACTAAATCAAAGAAATCATTTTTGTTATCATTATTCGGTGAAATACCTTTCTGGATCGCGCAGAATGTGCTTAAAACAACTACATTTCCTGTTTCGGTACATCCTTCCGGTGTTGTAACCGTTAGCCTAAACGTCATTGGAAATACCGGAGCAGCAACAGCGTTCAATACTTCTGTTACATTTAAAGTCGCTTCGTTTGTTCCCACAACATTCCCCTGGCTGTTTTTCCAAACATAGTCCACATTACTGGCATTATAGGAACCGGCATTTGGCGTAGCTTCTACAATATAATTTCCGTTAACACAGTTATCATTCAGGGTAAAATCAATTTTAGTTACCGTAACGGCTAAGGTTACCGGTGCGGCACATTGTCCTGCATTTGGGGTAAACACATAGTTACCGTTAGCAGTATTGTCAATCACTGCCGGATTCCAGCTTCCTGTGATGCCGTTTGGTGATGTATTTGCTAAAGCCGGTGCCGTAGCTCCGTGACATAAGGTTAAAGCCGTTGAAAAATCAGGGGTAATGCTATTTGTAACCGTTACTGCCAAGGTTACCGGTACAGCACACTGACCTGCATTGGGCGTGAACACATAGTTACCACTCGTAGTATTGCTAATCACTGCCGGATTCCAGGTACCGGTCACTCCGTTTGGTGAAGTTGCCGCTAAAGCCGGTGCAGTAGTTCCGTTACACAGGATTAAAGTTGTAGCAAAATCAGGTGTAGTGTTATTCGTTACCGTAACGGACAGCGTTACCGGTACAGCACACTGACCTGCATTGGGCGTGAACACATAGTTACCATTGGCAGTATTGCTGATCACTGCCGGATTCCATGTTCCCGCGATTCCGTTTGGCGATGTGGTTGCCAAAGCCGGTGCCGTTGCTCCATTACACAGGGATAAAGTGGTTGCAAAATTTGGTGTAGTGTTATTCGTTACCGTAACAGCTAACGTTACCGGTACAGCACACTGACCTGCATTGGGCGTGAACACATAATTCCCACTGGTGGTATTGCTGATCACTGCCGGGTTCCAGCTTCCTGTGATACCGTTTGGTGATGTCGTTGCCAAAGCCGGTGCCGTTGCTCCGTTACAAAAAGATAAAGTGGTTGCAAAGTTTGGCGTAATGCTATTGGCTACCGTTACCGCTAAAGTTACCGGTACAGCACACTGACCTGCATTGGGCGTGAATACATAATTACCACTGGTGGTATTGTTAATTACTGCCGGGTTCCAGGTTCCTGTGATACCGTTTGGTGATGTGGTTGCCAGAGTTGGTGCGGTTGCTCCGTTACACAAAGCTAAAGTCGTTGCAAAGTTTGGTGTAGTACCATTCGTTACGGTTACTGCTAAGGTTACCGGTACGGCACACTGACCTGCATTGGGCGTGAACACATAATTACCACTGGTGGTATTGTTAATCACTGCCGGGTTCCAGGTTCCCGTGATTCCGTTTGGTGACGTAGTCGCCAGAGTTGGTGCGGTTGCTCCGTTACATAACGCTAAAGTCGTTGCAAAATTAGGGGTTGTACTGTTCGAAATCGTTAGATTGATCGTATCGCTTATGGTAGCACCACAGCTATTTGTCGCCGTTAATGTCAGGACAATTACTCCGGTTGCTGTCGGACTGATCGTATAGGTGGTTGTCAGGGCTGCTGGCGTTCCAAAAGTACCACTTGCAGCAGACCATTGTACCGATTGCTGTCCCTGAGCGGTTCCACTTAAATTAATCGTAGCTCCTGCACAGGCTGTCATGGTCTGAGGGCCGCCGTCTACCGTGAATGGCGGTACCGGTGCCGCACAACCGTTGTTAATATAGGTCGCAACGCCGGCAGGTGTAAACAATACCGTCGCACCATCTGCTGCTCCGGGAACACCGTCGGTATCAATCAGTAATGCTCTGTTATAGGTAACCGTATCCACACAGCTGTTAAAAGACATGGTAAGGGTTCGGGAACCGGAACCGAAATTAGCGAAATGCCCAGCAACAGTAGAAGGGTTATTCTGAAATATAATATAAAACGTTTCCGTTAGCGCGCCAAAAGAGTTTAAGGCGGTATCCATGTTAAAACTGGTTACCAGAATTACCCGGGCATTAGCCGGAAGCACACCGCCTGTAGGTTCCAATAACTGTCCGCAACCGCCGGCTGCAACAATATCGGCATTTAACTGTGCTACTTTATTTGCAGTAACCGTATTTTTAATCAGTCCTCTCCAGGTATTGTTCGGCCAGCTTACGACTAAGTTATTCGTGTTAATGCTGGCGGTTCCCACTTTAAACCGGACCATTTCATTGAGACCTTCATCTACCCCACAGGCATCTACCAGGATACTTTCAATCTCGAAACATTGCGAAAATGCCTGTTGCTGTGACAACAGTGAAAAAAGGAGCAGAAAGCAAATTTGTTTTAACGTAGTTTTTAATTTCATTTGATAAAATTTAATTGTGAAAAGGGAAGCTCACCGGGCATGCCTGCTTTTAACATGTGCTAAAATTCCTTTTTATATTAAAATAGCACACACCTCAAGGCTGCATTCCTGGTTTTTACCGGCTGCTCTTTTCTTTTTTAATTACATATTTAATTGAGAGTTTTCGAAAAAAAATCGTCTAAAAAGTGTTCTTTTCTAGACGATGCACTGAATATTATTTTAATTTTATTGTTACGCTTTAACCGGAAATCAGTTTTAAATCCTCTGCTGCTGCCAGCACTACTCCCCTCTGTCACAAAACACTTATTTTCAAAGTATTGTAAAAAATATTCTAAAAACAAACAGGTCGTTTTTGTAATGGATTTAGAAACGTCATTCATCATAAAAATTTAGCCTGTGAAAAGTTGCTAAATTAAGTGAATTGATCCTTTTTCGTATTTATCAAATCATTATCATAAGGTATAATTACTGTATCTTTTCCGGCAAATGTATATTAATTTCAAGAATATCAGAATTTTCACATCATAATTTTTGGATTATTAACATTTCGGCCTGTCGTCATAACTTTACTTTTGGCGATACCATAAGCCTGCTTTTCCGGCAGCAGCAACGCTCACAGTCCTTTTGGGGTATTTTAGCTGCAGATGGCTATTTAATTGTTAAAGTTTATATCTTAGCGCAGCAAACCCACTGGTAATCAAACCGATCCCTATAAATTTTATTACAGATGCTGAAAAAACATTCCGTACTACTTGGTTTCTCTGTTTCCATATTGCTGCTACTCATTGCCACGCTGAATTATCCCGGCGGTTCCCAGTTTGATAAAACGGCCATTGGCTACAGCTGGACGAACAACTACATCAGCGACCTGTTCGGAGAAAAAGCGTTGATTGGCCTGCCCAATGCGGGTCGTTTTTGGGCTATGGGCGGAATGATTTTCCTGTCGGTAAGCTGTTCGCTGTTTTTTGCCGGGTTTTCAAAAAGAATCCCGAAAAAGGGCGCCGCCAATGTGATCCGGTATTTTGGAATTACCGGTATGCTGTTTACCTTTTTAATCGCGACCCCGCTGCACGATATCATGGTTACCATTGCCAGTACTATCTTCCTGGTAAGTGTATTTTATATCGCCGTTTTTGTTTTTATGTCAAAGCTGCATTTGTTTAAAGTGCTGTGTGCGTTGTACCTCCTCTTTTTTTACAGTACACTTTACATTCACGGTTCCGGGAATTTGCGGGAATATTTACCAACCGGCCAGAAAATACTGTTTGCCGCAACCCTGCTTTTAATCTTAGGACTGCATTATTTTACAAAGGCGGAAGATTTTGAACCTCAGCTTAAAACCGACACATTAGTTTAAAGACTAAACAGCGGCCATAATCCATAGAAATATTGTAAATTTAGTACTTATAAAATTGTCACAGACAAACAAATAGCAAGTCACTAATTAAAAAATATTTATTATGGCAAACAAAGAGCAGTCGGCTAAAACAGCTGAATTCTTAGGTAAAATTGTTTCTTTCAGACAATCGTTAAAATTAATTCATTGGTCGGTTACCGGAAAAGGAAGTTATGAAACCCATATCTCTTTAGACCAGGCGATCGGTACCTTAACCAGTGTTACAGACAGGCTGGTTGAAACCAGTTTCGCTCTGTTGGGTACCCTTGATATCGTGATACCGGAAACCCACCGCCCTAAAGTATATATCCCGTACATCGAAGATTTTTATCAATATGTTGAAACAAATCGTTCCGTATTTAAGGAGTCTTTTTCACAATCCATTGTTGATGATTTCCAGGAGGCCGTTATCCAGTTGTTATTCCGACTGAAACGCCTGGAGTAATTGTCCGGATGAAAAATTCCTATCAGCAGAAAAAATTAAAGGCAACTATATTTTAACCGGATGATATAGTTGCCTTTAAAATAAGGATCAATTTGTAAATCAATTATTTTGCAGGTCTCATTCTTCTAATTTTTATAGCCTTGTCTGTTTTTAAATCCTGAGATTTTAAATTTAATTTTTCCCGATTTATTTCTTTTTCTATCCATTCTGTTTCACCAGCAAAAGCCAGTCTATCCCTATCAATTTCACCAAAAATCACTTTTTCTTCCTCAGTTGTCAGGTATAATTCTTCTTTATTTTCATCTTTAAATTTCATCATATCTGCCCATTTCATAAGCATTGTATGCGTATTTATGACCGTTCCATATTTAAAAACAACCATGCCCTTATATAGTAAAGGTATTACAGCGTTTTCTTTCAATAATGCTGCAGAAAGTCCGGTATATCTTGATAATAAATTGTAAATTTTATCGGTATACCCACCAAATGTTCTTTCTTTTAATAAATTGTCAATCGAGTTCAGGATACTCTGTTTATAAAAATCAGTGATAATGATATTCGGAGCTTTTTCACTTAAAATAACATCAAACTCCTTTCTCCATCTTGGTATTACATACTCACGATCCTCAGTTATAGTGATTTTTGGCTGATCCGGTAACGTTTCCATATCCATTTCAAGAACGAGCATTTTGATTTTATTCCGACTTAAAATTTCCATATTATCCTGAAACTTCAATTTTAAAAGTTCTAAAAGACTGTTTTCATTAATGGCTTCTCCCTTATGCTCCAATACCACTTCCTCAATTACCATTTTTATTTTCCGGTCATAATTATTCGTTTCATTTCCTGCCATTAGCAGCTCGGCCAGTACCGCAAACATAAGTCCCAACATTAAATACATTCCGTAAATTGTAAAAAGCATTACAATATTTACAAGCAAACTACCATTTGAATCGATCAATGAAAGAAAAAGGCATCCATAAGAGCCTGCTACCCATAAACCCAAAGATTGTTTCATCTCCCGCTTACCGTATTTAATTAAGGGTATAGCAAAAGAGACACAAACAGGGACAACAAACCAAATGTTCAACCCTGTCTTTATCAGGTCATTATTCATCGTTAAAAATGCAAACAGCCCGATAAAGGTTGCCAGCATAAAAGTTAAAGCGGTAATATAGAATTGCCTCCAAAAAGTCGAATTACTTTCAAAATCTTTTAGAAATAGCGGTACTGCCAAAGCAAAACCTCCCAAACCGGCAACAATCTGTACAATACTCTGAATATCCGTCTTATTTACAGCGAAATCAACTTTTAAACAGAATATCAGAAACAGAACAAGACTGACCGTAATGGCCGAAGAAGCGTTACCGCTCCTGGAAGCACTCTCAGATACCTTAAAATTTCTTTTACTTCCAGATGGTAGCTGGTTATGATTCCTTTCCTCATTATTAAATGGGTAGAATGACATGAGAATTTTTATTTGGTGATGCGCAATAGTAAATGTACGCAATTTACCATTAAACAAAATCCAATCTCTTTAAAAAATCACAAATCGCCATATATTCATTAATTTACTGGTATTCAAAAAGTAACCGGTTCTTGACTATCTCCATTACAATGGGGTGCATCAGGCATATCTTTATACTATCCCGGTCATTTTTAAGGCACGATCACCTGTCCGGTTCCTGCTCCGAACAGGCTTTTGCGGAAGCCTGCTTCCAAAGCTTTCATTGTAGTAGGTATCTCACCCGGAAAGAACGGGAAATATTGCGGTGAGTTTTCAATAACGGTTGGGCTTACAGCATTGATGCGGATACCGTTTTCCAATTCAATGGCGGCAGCGCGAACAAAGGCTTCAACCGCTCCGTTAGCCGCAGAGGCATTGGCAAAATTGCGTTGAGGTTCTTTTGTTAAAGCTCCGGTTATAAGGGTAAAAGAGCCTTTGGGATTGATATAATGCTGTCCGATCAGTACCAGGTTTACCTGCCCCATCAGTTTTCCTTCTATTCCTTTCCGGAATTCTTGATCGGTCAGACGGCTCCAGGGACCTACAAACGTTGGTCCGGCCGTGCAGATAAGAGCATCAAAAGCACCAGCTTCCCGGTACATCTTTTCAATAGCAGCGACATCGGTGATATCGGTTGGAATAGCACCGCTATTGGTATTGACGGTAATAATGTCATGTTCTTCCTGAAAGGCTTCAGTAAGGTATTTCCCCATGGTGCCCGACGCACCTACGATAATAATTTTCATATTTTATATATTAAGTTACACTTGTTTCCTGCCCACAAACCGGATGACAGCACCCTTACCAATGTGGTAAAGCCCTTCTTCCAGCATTATTTCCTGTTCTTCCAGTATGGTTATGGCACAATGCTCAAAATCCTTTTGTATTTCATCCGTAGAAAACAGCATGCCCGCGTCTTTGGGTCCGCCTACTTTCGGATTGCTGCGCACAAGCTCCAGGTGGTTTTTACTGAATGCCTCCAAAATTATTGTTCCGCCGGGCTTGAGCCATTCCAGCAGTTTTTGATGCAATGCCGACTTTTTTGCTGCCGAAAAATGAGCATAGATAAGGGCAATCACATCGAACGATTCTTTTTCATAATGCAGCGCTTCCAGATCGCCAACGTGATAATTAAGGGATACACCGCATTCTGCGGCAAGCTGCAAGGCTTTGTTTTTTGCTTCCACACTCAGGTCAAGCGAGGTAACCTGCCACCCGGACCGGGCAGCAAATACTCCGTTACGTCCCTCACCATCGGCCGGCAGCAGGATATTTCCGGGCGTTAATTGAGCGAGCTGCTCTTTAAAAAAACGGTTGGGATTTTTGCCATAGGCATATTCCGGATCTTGGTACCTGCTGTTCCAGAATGTTCTGTATTCGTCATCAAATGATTCGTTCATTGCCGGTCGTTTTAAAATTGTTCCATTATCATTTTCCGGCTTAATCCCATCCCGACAGCTGTTCCCGTTGCTACGGCATTGGCCACTGTCCGCATACGGGAAGCATTATCCCCGCAGGCATAAATTCCGCTGACGGTTGTTTCCTGTGAAGCATCGGTTTTCAGATAGCCTTCTTCCGTTAATTCGCATCCCAGCATTTCCGGTATGCCGCAATGCTGTTCAAACGGACTCCGGATATACAGGACATCGACTGCTTTCTTTGAATGGTCTGCAAATACCACATTTCGTACCTGACCGTTAGTATGCTCCAATGCCACAAGCTCCTTTTCTTCAATGCTGATACCGTGTTGTGCAAGCTTGTCCCGTTGTATTCCGGTAAATGTTGCCGCTCCGTTTGTAAATACGGTCAGCTCTTTTGTCCAGTTGGCAATGAGTTTTGCCTGTTCGAAGGCCACTTCCCCATTCCCGATTATGCCCGTTTTCCGGTTTCGCACTTCATATCCGTGGCAGTAGGGACAATGCAGTACCGATATGCCCCAGCTTTCGGCTATTCCTTTAATCGCAGGCAATACATCCCGAATACCGGTTGCAAAAATCAACTGGCTGGCCTGCCATATTTCCCCGGATTCCGTTTGTATGCTGAAACCGTTTGCCTTCTTCTCCCCGCTTACCGCTTTACCGGCAACAAATGAAACGGTATCGTACACTGCCACCTGTTGTTTTGCTATTGCTGCAATTTCTTTTGGTGTCCGTCCGTCCTGTGTCAGGAAATTATGGGAATGCGGCGTTTGCCGGTTACATGGCAAACCGCTGTCGATCACCAAAACATTTTTCAGGGCTCTGCCCAAAGCCATCGCTGCGGCTAATCCGGAATAGCTTCCGCCTATGATGATCACATCAAAAACACTGTTCTTTTTCATCGTATTATTTTTTAAGTCAACATGTATGTTTACTGGCAATGCCATAGCTGCAAAAGCAAATCCGCTTTTTTGCAGAAAAGTCCGTCGTGAAAACACCGCCATCCGTTTTTAAGTGTTCTTCTTTCCGGATGCGATCCGGCCGATGATAAAATCCACTAGCGGTACACCCAGAAAAATAATCCAGGGAACCAGAATTATCGTCAGGATAAGTGTTCGCTGGTACAAAGGCAAACCGGCCATTGCGCCGTTAAACAGGTACAGAAATAAGGTGATGGACGGGTAAATGACTATCCAGATTTTTAAGGCAGTCTGGAACCGGACTTTTGTTTTCATATCGCATTACTTTTGTCTGAAACATTTTCTATGACAAAGGTATCCTGATTGAAAAGTGCTGTTATAGGATAAAAATGAAGTTGTATAGGACTTATTTAAAATGCTGCCGGAAAGCATCCGGTGTGTAACCGGTTTGTTTTTTAAAGAAACGGATAAAATAGGATACATCCTCATATCCCAGTTCCCAGGCGATCTGGTGGATCAAACCGGAAGTTGCCAGCAAGTTTCGTCTGGCTTCCAGAATAATATAATCGTTGATTACTTCCGAGCAGGTTTTGTTCTGCGTCGCTTTCGTAATCCCATTCAGCTGATAGGCTGTAAGGTTAAGTTTTCCGGCATAATACGAAACCTGTTTCTGTTCCGCAATGTGAACGGCAAGCAGTTCCTGCAGTTCTTCAAACCGTTCCTGCTGGTATTCGCTGCCTTCGTTTGAGGATTTTTGAGGATTTTTGCTTTGCCGCAGCAATTCAATAAAAAAGATATCCAGATTGGACCGTATGACTGCTTCATAACGTTCTTCTTTTTTATGGTATTCTTCTAAAATATTGGCAAGGACCGCCAGTAGTTTTGTAAAGCTGCCGGCAGTAATCGAGCAGTAATTTTTCGCGCTGACTTTTCTTAAAACCTGGCTGGCCGATTTTTCAAGCGGTACATAAAAGTCCGGAGTAAATCCGATTAAATAACCCGAACTTCCGCTTTTTAAAACCAGCTGATGCACCTGTCCCGGACGCATAAAAAAGACCGTTTGTTTCCCGATCGGATAGTCTACAAAGTCAATACTGTGCATGCCTTCTCCTTTTTCAAGAACCAGGATATAAAAGAAACTATGACGGTGAAGTTCCTGCACCATATCGCTGCCGGACAACAATGTGGCAACATCCCGAATGTTGAAACCTTCGGAAAAATGCGGTTCATTGATCACGGCACCAAGATGTCTGACAGGAATGTTCTTCACTTTTTATAGTTTATGCTTAAGCCCAAATGTAATGATTTCATCAATAATGGGCAGTAATTCCTTTCCCAAAGGTGTTAAGGTATATTCCACCCGCGGCGGAATTTCCGGATAAGCCTTTTTGCTGACGATTCCTTTTTCACACAGATATTTCAGCTGATTGATCAGCATTTTCTCGCTGATTCCAACAATACAGCGCTTTAGTTCTCCATAGCGGATGGTTCTGGAATTGATCTGAAAGATAATCAGCATTGTCCATTTTCCACCGATGATCTCGAGCGTTTTTCGCAACGGGCAGTTTTCATCCGAAATATTTATTTCCATTTTATACTATTGATAATCAGTATTTTTTTACTTTTGGTAAGTACCCTACTTTTTTGTAAGTACTTGTCCAGATGAAAGCAAATATAGAAATTTGTCCGGTATTGTTAACCCCTAAAAATATATCTTATGTCAAAAAATGTAACAATTGTCCGGTCTTATTTTACTGCGGTTTCAAAAGGCGATTTTGATACTGTAGGCGCGTTGCTGTCGGACGATGTGGTATGGCATCAGCCTGGAAAAGGCATACAGTCCGGAACATACAGCGGTAAAGCTGAGCTGTTTGCCCATCTTGGAAATTTTGTCAAATGGAGCAACGGTACTTTTGCCATAGATCATGTGGACTATCTTGCAGACAATGGCGAACTGGTTACGGCGGCGATTCACTTTAAAGCCGAAAAAAACGGGCAATCCCTTGCCATGAAAGGTGTTGATCTATTGCGGATTGAAGGTGATGTCATTAAAGAAGTCTGGTTGTTTTCTGAAAGAATTGAAGAAGAAGATGCTTTCTGGAACAGTGCTTCCGCCAGCTAATCCGGATAACCTGTAGAAACAGAAGACCGGTATTGCAAAAGCGATACTTCCTGAAATTAAAAAAGCCTTCAAAGAAATACTTTGAAGGCTTTTTATATACTACGCTCTGATTTTTCAGACAGCAGTGCTTAATTCCATCCGCCACCCAATGCCCGGTAAATGTTAACCATGGCATTCATCTGCTTCATTTTGGTTTCTATAAGTTCAAATTTCGATTCCAAAGCGTCACGCTGGGTCATTAAAACTTCCATATAGTCCGCTCTTGCCGAACCGAACAGATCGTTTGAAATTTCAATGGACTGGTTCAGCGCTTCTACCTGTTTGGATTTTAAATCAAACATTTTTTCGGTATTCTGAATCTTAGCCAGCTGGTTCGCAACCTCCACATAAGCATTTAAAATAGTACGCTCATAGTTGTAAACCGCCTGAATCTGCTTTGCATTAGCGGTATAATAAGTCGCTTTTATCGCATTTCTGTTGATTAACGGCGCGGCAATATCACCTGCTAAAGAGTAAAGCAATGATTCCGGTTTTATCAGGTAACTTGGGTTAAATGCCTGGTACCCGATTCCGGCCGAAATTCCCAATGAAGGATAGAATCTCGCTTTGGCTACTTTTACATCAAGTTTGGCCGCTGCCAGTTCCAGTTCGGCCTGTTTTACATCCGGACGGTTTTCCAGTAACTGCGACGGTAGTCCGGCATGCGTAACCGCAGGTGTCAGATTGCTGAACGTCACGGAACTTCTTTCAACCGGCTGCGGGAATCTGCCCACCAGGAAGTTGATCCTGTTTTCCGTTTCCGTAATTTTTTGCTGAATGGTATATTGTAAGCCTTTGGTATTCAAAACCTGTGCTTCAAATCTGCGGACAGCCAGTTCGTTTACTCTGGCAGCCAGTTTTTGCAGTTTTACAATTTCCAATGCATTGGTCTGAATATCAATATTCTGTTTTACAATAGCCAGCTGGTTATCCAAAGCCAATAATTCATAATAGGAATTCGCGATTTCGGCAATCATGTTTGTTACCGTGAAGTTTTTACCTTCAACGGAAGACAGGTATCGGCTTACGGCTGCTTTTTTAGCATTGTGCAGCTTGTTCCAGATATCGATTTCCCAGGTAGCATAAGCGCCTACTGCATAATCCTGTAACGGCTCCGGCATTTCTTTACCCGGTTTGATCTCGGTATTGGCTTCAAGGGCACCAATGTTTGTGAAACGGCCCACTTTATCAAAACCGGCAGAACCTTTAAGTCCTACAAACGGTAAATACTCTCCTTTTCGGGCTCTGATTTCGTTTCTGCTGATCTCGATTTCCTGCAGGGTAACATTCAGTTCCTGGTTTTTCACCAGTGCCGTGTCAATAAGTGCTATCAGGTATTTATCTGTAAAATATTCCTTCCACTTCATTTTACCGGTATTCACACTATCCTGTGCTGCGGTGCTGTTATAGGCTGCCGGAACCGTTTTGTTTTCCGGTCTTCCCAATGTTGCAGGGGCTTTACACCCCGCAACAGTTAGTAGTAAACAGCTTACGCCTATACCAATATATATATTTAATCGCTTACTCATTTTCTTCTTCTTTTGTAAAGTTATCTATCTGATGCACAAATTCCTGTGATAAAGAACTGTCTTCTTCATCCCGTATTAATTTTCTGCCATCGGCAAATGAGCCAAAAATATAATACAGTCCCGGTACGATAATTACCCCGAAAATTGTTCCGAAAAGCATACCACCCAGTGCCGCAGAACCAAGTGTTCTGTTACCGATAGCTCCGGCTCCGCTTGCGACCATCAACGGAATTAATCCGGCGATAAAGGCAAATGAAGTCATCAGGATCGGACGGAAACGCACTTTGGCCCCTTCAATCGCCGCTTCGAGTATCGTGGCACCTTCATGGTGCTTCTGGACGGCAAATTCGACGATCAGTACGGCGTTCTTACCGAGCAGTCCGACAAGCATGATAAGCCCGATCTGAGCATAAATATCATTTTGAAGTCCCATAAGTTTCAGCAGTAAAAACGAACCGAAAACCCCAACCGGAAGCGAGAAAACCACCGCTAACGGAATAATAAAGCTTTCGTACTGTGCCGCTAAAACAAAGTACACAAACGACAATACAATTAAAAAGATGTAAATCGATTCATTTCCTTTACCCGCTTCGTCATAAGAAAGTCCTTCCCAGGCAATGTCATAACCTTTTGGCAATGATTTTTTAGCAACCTCACGAACTGCCTGAATGGCTTCAGCTGTAGTATAACCTTTTGCCGGAAGTCCCTGTATCGCTGCCGAGTTGTACATATTATAACGGGTAATCTCATTAGGTCCCTGTGTTTTTTTCAATCGCATAAATGCCGAATACGGTACCATTTCGCCATGATCGTTTTTAATATACAGGTTTAAGATATCCGACGGAAGTCTTCTGAACTTAGGATCCGACTGCACGTATACTTTAAAGAAACGTTCAAATTTAATGAATCCCTGTTCGTAAGTACTACCAATCAGAATGTCAAGGTTTTCCATCGCTTTACCGATAGACACTCCTTTTTGCATGGCCAGCTGGTTGTCTATTTCCAGTTCATACTGAGGATAGTTTGCCGCGAAGAACGTGAACAGACCGGTTAACTCTTTGCGTTTACCCAAGTCTTCCATGAACTGTTTGTTCACTTTATCGAAGTCTTTATAGTCTACCGTAGTACTCTTATCCAGAAGACGCATCGAGAAACCGCCCGAAGAACCAAATCCCGGAATTGCCGGCGGTTCGAAAAATTCTATTTTCGCACCAAGTCCTTTGGTTTTTTCTTCCAGTTCCTCCATGATTTCAGTAACCGTATGATCCCTGTCTGACCATTCTTTAAGGTTAATAAGACAGGTACCGGCATTGGATCCCCTACCTTCTGTCATGATCTCATAACCGGCAAGAGAAGATACTGATTCTACACCATCTACATGCTCACAAATTTTCTGTAATCGCTGCGATACCTGATTGGTTGTTTCCAGTGTCGATCCCGGCGGTGTCTGAATAATGGCATAAATAGTACCCTGATCCTCACTTGGAATAAATCCGGACGGAAGAATCTTATTCACATAGAAAGTACCTGCACAGAATGCAATCAATACTCCGAATGTCAGCCATCTTCTGCTCACGATCGATTTCAGTAAGGTTACATATTTTCCGGTCATTTTATCAAAGACACGGTTAAAACTGTCCAGACCTTTCGTCAATAAATTCTTTTTGGTTTCTTTTCCATGGTTGTTTTTCAGCAACATGGCACACAATACCGGTGTAAGGGTAAGCGCAATCAAGGCCGAAATAACAATTGAACTGGCCATCGTAATAGAGAACTGGCGGTAGAACGTTCCTACCGGACCGGACATAAAGGATATCGGTACGAATACAGACACCATTACGGCAGTAATCGCGATAATTGCCCCACTAATTTCACCCAACACTTTTTTAACAGCCTGGTATGGCGTTATGTGCGGGTATTCTTCAAATTTGGCATGCACTGCCTCGACGACGACTATCGCATCATCGACCACAATACCAATGGCCAGTACCAATGCAAACAGTGTCACCAGGTTGATCGAGATTCCGAAAAACTGGATGACAAAGAAGGCACCGATTAAGGAAACCGGAACCGCTAATATCGGGATCAGCGTGGAACGCCAGTCACCGAGGAAGATAAATACCACCAGGGCAACCAGTATAAAGGCATCTCTTAAGGTATCGATTACCTGCTCCATAGAGGCATCCAGGAATTTCGATACGTCATAACTGATTTTATAATCCAGTCCCGGAGGGAAGGTTTCTTTCATTTCCTCCAGTTTGGCTTTTACCTGTTTGATGACATCGTTTGCATTACTTCCGTAGTTTTGTTTTAATACGATTGAGGCAGAAGGGTGTCCGTCTAAATTGGAATAGATATCGAAGAATTCACTACCCAGTTCTGCCCTTCCGATATCTTTCAGACGTATGCTTTCTCCTTCGGCATTAGCACGGATAATTACATTTTCATATTCCGAAGGTTCACTATATCGTCCTTTATAGGTTAAAACATATTCCAGCGATTGTGCCTGGATACCGGAACTCTGCCCGATACGTCCCGGACGACCAACGATACTCTGCTCGCCGAGCGCCTTCATCACTTCATCTACAGAAACATTATAAGCTCTCATACGGTCCGGATTCAGCCAGATACGCATTGCATAGGTTCTACTACCCAATATCTGAGACCGGGCTACCCCTTTGATCCTGTTGATCTCCGGAAGCATTTTAACGTTGGCATAGTTGTACAGGAATTTTTCATCCATGTTTTTGCCTTTAGCATACAGGTTGATATACATCAGCATACTGGGCTGGATCGGTGTAATAACAACCCCTTCCCTTTGTACCAGTTCGGGTAGTAACGGCATTACCTGATCCACCCTTGTTTTGACCCTTACTACCGCCTGGTTCGGGTCGGTACCCGGTTCGAAAATGATTCTTAATGTGGCTTCCCCTGCACTGGTGGCATCGGTAGCCATATAACGCATATCCTGAACACCGTTGATGGCATTCTCCAAGGTGATCAATGTTGATTTTACCAATACGTCTGCACTGGATCCCGGATAGGCAATAAAAATATTTACTGTCGTTGGCGCAATATCCGGAAATTGCGATGTTGGCAATTGTTTAATTGCCAGGGAACCCATAAAGACAATCATAATCGAAATTACAATCGCAAATACAGGTCTATGTATAAATTTACTAAACATGTTTTCTCTTTTTAGTTATTCGATTACTCTGCATATAGCTCCAAATGCGACATAACATATTCAGGCTTCTCTAATTTGTAGTTGATTTTTTCATTTTCTTTTACAAGACGTATTCCTTCAAGTAGGACTTTGTCGTTTAGCGACAAACCGTTTTTGATGATGAAAAGATGCGGCAATTCGGCTCCAATTTCAATCTCTCTTGATCGCAATACATTGTTTTTATCCACTACATACACATACTTTTTGTCAAGTACTTCAAAAGTTGCCTTTTGAGGAATCAGGATAGCATTTTTAAGCGGCATTCCCATTTTGATATTACCGGTTTCACCGTGTCGTAACAGTCCTTTAGGGTTAGGAAAAGTTGCTCTGAACGCAATATTTCCGGTTTCATTATTGAATTCTCCTTCAATAGTTTCCACCACACCGGAATAGTCAAACAATTTATTGTTTGCCATTAACAGGTTTACTTTTGGCGCATTATCGCTTTTTACCTTGGCTTTATAATCCAGATATTCTGCTTCCGGTACATTATAGTACACCCACATCTTACTGTTATCAGACAGGTTTGTCAACAAATCGCCTTCTTCAACAAGACTTCCCGGTCTTACGTGAAAACGGTCGATGATCCCGTCAAACGGTGCTCTGATTTCGGTAAATCCAAGATGAACCTGAGTTAACGCTAATTCGGCTTTCGCTTTATCAAATTTGGCTTTAGCCATAGCCAGCTCATTCGGAGCAACTACATTTTTATCGGCAAGTCGTTTGGTGTTTTTATATTCAATTTCAGCAAAGCTGGCTTCAGCCGCAGCTTTCTGCGTTTCTGCCTGATACAGTTTAGGCATGATCTGGAATAACAGCTGGCCTTTTTTAACAAACTGTCCTTCGTCTACATAAATTTTTTCCAGATAACCTCTTTCCTGAGCTCTCAGCTCAATATGACGAATGGAATGAATCTGACTGACATAGTCTTTTGTAATCAGGGTATCCTTTTGGATGGGATTCGTAACTAAAAATTTTACTTGTTCTTCTTTTTCTTGTTCTTTTTTTGACGTACAGGCAATTGTGCACATCAAGGCACACAACCCCGAGAGCATGAGGATTCTCTTCATAGTAATTTTGCTTTTAAGCAGTATGGTTTTTATTGATTTTTTTTAGACAGGTCACAGCAAACACGGCCAGCATTCCTATTGGCATTAACACCAAAGAATGACGGATCGGGCAGTGACAAACTGAAACGGAAATAAAGGGCAATATAGAATTGCCTGTAGTGTATTAAATCAAATCCTGATTACCCGAAATACAATGTACTTCTTACAAGAGGGCAGAAAAGAAAAATGCTTATCCAGAAAAGATAAGCGTTTGTTTATATCGCGGGAACCGATTTCCGGTACCTGAATACATAAAAGGCTGGTAAAGAGTGCACCTGAAGCGATTATTTTTTTTGAGGCAGCTAACTCATTTTCTTCATTCTCATTATCGTTGTGGTCATGATGAGAATAGGTTTTATTGTTTAGTTTCTCAAAATAGCACAAAGCATAATTGGTCACATCACTTTGTGAACCGGATATGCCTGCTGCCTGAAACTGCTCAATATTTTTTACAGTCGTATAGTTAATATACTCCCCCTGACCAGCTAGGGCAAAGGATTGCACATATCCGCTCAACAGGAAAATTAACAGCGATGTAAAAATGCTAACTTTTAACTTCATAATACGGCACCAAAATTATACAAAGTTCTTACACCGGCAAGCACTATTCACTTTAATAATTTGTTAAAATTTTGATGTAACCGTCAAAAAGTAACAAATGCCGTCAAAACGCACTATTACTAAAAAAAGCCCCGTAAAAAGCCTGTTTTACACCTACTCCGCAGGAAAAAATATAGCCGCCGGGATATTTACAATCAGAGGTCTGTTGCCTGTTCGTATTGATATCCCAATCTGGCAAATTCTTTTTCGAGTTTTATTCTGAGCGCCAGCGGATGTATAAAAAACACATATTCATCACATTGGGTGTTCACAAACCCCAGCTGGAGATTATAAAAATGGAGTGCCTTGTCAAAGTCTATAAAAACGGTTCCATAGCTGATGGCCGCTTCCTCCGGATAATCTGATGCAGAAGGCAGGATAACATCGATATCGAAATTTGTTTTCAGACTGTGTTTTATAGCCCATTCCAAATCCCCTATTTCCTGCTTCCAGTCCATACGCCACAAGAACGGGATGTTATGTTCTTCACAGAGGTAAATGATTTCATACAGCGGGTCATCTTTGTCCTTTTGCTGATTGGTCATAAGGTGGTGCAGCAAGGCGATATACTCCGGTCCCAGACACATCGGCATGGCTCCCAGTAACGAACAGATCTTTCCGCAGGCGATATCTTCCTGTTCCTGCAGATATTGTTTGTTCATCTCAAAAATGACCCGCTCGAGTATTTCAAAATAGCGGATGGCCTTTTTGTACTTTTCCCGCTCTAAAATCAGCACCTCATAAGCTTCCGCGTCATATCCATTCTGATCCTGGGTGAATAAAACAGGAGCCAGACGGCCGTCTATCGTTTCTATTAAATCAAAATGGTAAAAGTCAAAGCTTCCATCCTGTGTTTCTTTGATGATCCCTATCCTCGGGCACGCACCCGGTTCTGCATCCTGCTGCCGGAACTGCCATTGAAAATCACGAAACCAGATTCTGCTGTCTTCTTCAACCGAATAATAGTTACTGTATTTTTCCCTGATTAACGGCAGGTTTAATATGGATTCCAGAATCTCCCGGCTAACTTTTTTGTCAAACTGTTTCCGGTACCAGACCATTTCAGAATAGTGCTCCAACAGTTTTTTCCAACGATCTTTCAGAAAAAGCCGGTAGGTTAACGGAGCGTTATTATTGAGTAACAGCCAGTCTCCGTCCGGAAACTGACGGAATGCCATGGCAAGTTTATAGTGCTTTTTACCCATGATTCTTTCCCAGAGTCCACCCTTATGGTTGCTGAAATATACCATGCAGGCATGTTCCTGTTTGTATTGTACATACACACAGTATGAAAACGGCTGCCCGATCTCTACCAATACCCTGTAAAAAGAATCGCCTTCCCAATATTCCAGAACTTGCTCCTGCCCTTTTTGCGGCGCAAATCCCATCAACACATTGCTATCGCCAAAACGCTGCAGGTTTTTCGCACTGATCGCATCATCCGTAAAGAAAAACGGAATGGCTGTCTCTTTGGATTCCTTTTCGATCTTTTCCCGGATTAGCGGTTTTCCGGATTCCAGCGCTTCGAATATTTTACAATAATTAAGACGGTCCTTCCAGGAATACAGATCGTCGATTACCTCGATTTCTTCGGCTACAAACTCCGGAAGAAATGTGCTCTGAATGGGTTCGGGGTTCTCAAAATCGTCAGTATCGGCTATTTCATCCCACAGCAGGCATTCGGTGGTGATATGTTCCCCGCTGGTGAATCGTTCAAAATCTACCCCATAATCGGTAATCATCAATACCTTTGCACGGATTGCTCCTTCAACATTCAGGTTTCCGTGGTTATAGTCGCCCCAGAACAATTCTTTACAGGTCATGTGTCCGACTACATAGATTTCCTGACCGCCAACAACGATATTATCGGCTATCAGGTTTCCTAAAACGACCAGACCGGTAGCACCGTCCGTTTCCCGGTTACAGATATTATGCCCCCTGCAATTACCGGTGACCAATATAAAGCCTATAAAGACATCCGGGGCATTTCCCCCGATAAGGCACTTTAGCGGATCATCCAGATCCAGCAGCGCTTCCAGATCAAGATCCCCTTCACAATAAAAAACATATTCTTCTGCAATTTCGGATTCACTTCCATTGAAAGGCGCATACATGGATTTTTCCGGTATCAGGTGTCTGATTTCATCATATTTTACGATGCTGCAATTCTTGTGTTCCATCTCTTATGTTTGTTTTTATTCTATATGAGAAATGGGGGCAGGTTATCTGTAAAAACTGAATTGACAGGGAGGTATTCAATCAGGCTTACTGAAAAGTAATTTTTTATCGTCCGTTACGATCATAGAAAATCAGCGGTGAATTTCAACCAGCAGTACCTAGGCATCCGATACCGCTTTTATAAAAGACACCAATATGGCGGCCGCTATCCAGCAGTAGCCGGTTTCCCGGCCATACAACAAACAGAGGCCGCCAATCAGATAGGGCAAAACGGCAATTTGATTAAAAAGGATATTGATGGTATAAAACCGTTGGAATTTATTCTTTTTCAGGTGATAGATCCGGCTATCCATAATGGTCATCACGGTCCATACGACACCTCCGAAAACCGTTTGCTCATAGCCGCAACAGGCATTCGTGTGTCCGGGTATCAATAAAAGCATGGAATCCGTCAGGATAGCGAGAAGTAAAAATATCGCCACCATTGCCCTTTCCGGTAAGGCCGGCAGGGATAAAATTTTGGCAAGGCTGATCGATACCCCTACAAAGATTAATCCGGTCAAAGCAGCTGAAGCACCCACTGCGGCTATGTAGAAATCATTCCATTCGCTAATCATCTTTTACTATTTTCACATTATATGGCGCTATATCGAAGTATTCCGGATTTTTCTGAAAAGTGAATGGTAATCCATCCCAGCTGCTGCAACCGGATATGCCGTACTAAAAAGAACAGCATTATGTATAAGACATCTTTTTCTGTTATTATATTCTACCGATGATCCAGTATTGTGTCCCGTCAAACTGTACGACAAGTCCTTTCATCGATACATTTATAAAAATACTGGTAGGTCCCGCCTGGTTATCGATCAGTACCGTTGGGGCTGACAGGTAAACGTTATTGGCCGTCGCATCCGTTTTTTTTACGGTAAATTTTTTGCCGGTTCTGGGAGAAACCGGTAAAAAAACGGTCACTGCTCCGGAAGCAGCATTGATCAGTATGGTTTCATCCGATTCCAGTGCGGTATAACTGGTTACCGGTGCCTGGCTGGTCATGGCATTGAATGCCGGAATGATATCGCCCTGACTGTTCGTTCCCAAGAGGCCCATACTGGGTAAATTGGTGATACGCACACCGGAAGTACCGCCCGCAATACTTTTTACTTCCAGTGTATTTGCCGGAGTTGTTGTATTGATTCCGATATTCGCATAACCACCGGCATTCACATTGGTTCCGTAAATAGTATTACCGATATTCAACTGATTGTTGCCGGTAGTAACCACAGCTTTCGTCAGGTTACCGATAAAAATATTGCCGGCACCGGATAGCAGATTATCGCCGGCACTGATACCGACAGCAACATTATTACTACTGTTTGCCGCCGGATTTCCTGCCAGATTCTCCAGCGCTTTTGCTCCGATAGCTGTATTATTATCACCTCTCACGTTCTTATTCAATGAAGAAGTTCCAATAGCCACATTATTTGCACCATAACTATTATTGTAGCCGGAATATACTCCTATTCCGGTATTATAATTCCCCGTAGTATTATAATATAAAGCATCATGCCCTATAGCAGTATTCATACGTCCTGAAGTATTATTTACCAGCCCGCTATTTCCTACTGCGGTATTACTGTCGCCAGAAGTGTCATTAGCTAAAGTATTATTTCCGATAGCTATATTATAGGCCGCTGTAGTAATTGTATTTAATGTAAAATAGCCTATTGCTGTATTCTCACTTCCGGTAGTAACCGATTTCAGGGAATTACTTCCTATAGCCGTATTTCCAACTCCTGTAGCTGCGAAAGGCAGACTTGCGCTACCTAAAACGGTGCGGGTTGCACCCAATATTCCGGCAACAGCATTGTTACGTTTCCATACCAGATCCGTATTATCTGTGGTTCCGATAAAATGGGTTCCGGCAGTCGTGCCGCTATTGCCTGTTGTATTCCAGGTATAAGCCGAACCGCCGTCCATTGTTGTCCAATTCGTGCCGTTCCAGTAGTAATATCCGGGCATAACGGTATTGGGTGCCGTACCGGCTGTAGCGGTATTGTAAATCAGTAAACCTGTTGCCGGAGCCGTGATGGTCGCAGCATCTGTAGTACCGGTCAAAGCTATCCTTGGAATCAGCAAGCCTTTACTGGAACTGCTGACATCCAAAACAGCTGACGGATCCGGAGCCGCTATCCCGATACCCACCTGGCAATAAACCGTATAGTTTAGCAGCATGGCTGCTATTATTAAATATTTTCTCATACCCTAATTTCAATTTGTTTATGATCGCGTAAGTCATCATTTTTAGCTTTATTCCAAAAGCGGTAAAATCCAACCATTAAAACCGGAACAAAACCAAAAGAGCATTGTCCTGCCTCCGGAAGGATCCTTACATCCTGTTTACAATCCAGTATTTACTAATGCCGTCAAACTGTACCACTATACCTGCCATGGAGGTGCCTATCGTGATGCTTGCCTGGTTATCTATCGTTGCTCCTCCTGCTGCTGCTATTACCATATTGCTTGACGTGGCATCTATCTTTTTAATAATAAACCTTTTACCGGATACCGCTCCTGTTGGTAGCACCACTGCCGCCGGTGCGGCAACATTCATCAGAATGGTTTCATCCGCCTGCTGCACTTCATAATAGCTAACCGTAACGGTTTTAATGGCACTAAAAGTCTCTATTATATCCCCCTGACTGTTTGTTCCCAACATACCGGCATTCGGAAAATTCGTTAACCGAAAACCGGAAGTATTGGCAGCACTGCTTCTTACTTCCAAAGCATTACCGGGATTTGCAGTGTTAATCCCGATATTCGCATAACCACCGTTATTGACATTGGTTCCGTAAATATTACTGCCAATATTCAATATATTACTGCCAATACCGCCCGGAGCCGCAGACATCACATTCGCTCCGATTAAAATATTATTGCTGCCCATAAACAAATCCATCCCCACATTAGTACCAATAGCAACATTGTTATGGCTGTTTGTTCCTGCCGGATCCTGCAGGCTAAAGAGTGCGCCGGATCCTATCGCTACATTATTGTTTCCTGCGCTACTATTATACAATGACTGATAGCCTACCGCAGCATTATAAGTTCCTGTGATATTACTAAAACCGGCATTACCTCCCATTGCGGTATTATAAGCCGCTGTTGTATTGTGATTCAAAGCCTGAAACCCTAAGGCTGTACCCATACGCCCGGTCGTATTGTCCACCATAGCCATATTACCTACAGCAGTATTGGAGTCCCCACTGGTTGTATTATATAAAGCGGTATTTCCGATTGCGGTATTATAAGGCGCTGTGTTCTTGCTCAGTGTGTTATACCCTATAGCTGTATTCCCTCCTCCGGTAGTAACCGCTGTAAGCGCATTGCTTCCTATTGCGGTATTTCCGGTTCCGGTTGCCGCTAACGGTAAACTGCTGTTCCCGAAAGCGGTATTGGTTGAACCGATAAATCCGGAAACAATGTTGTTTCGTTTTAGTACCACATCTGTATTATCTGTTGTTCCTATAAAGTTGGTTCCTGCCGTTGTACTGCTGTTACCGGTTGTATTCCAGCTATTCGCAGCGGTCGCGCCATTGTCTAATGTTGCCCATTTTGTACCGTTCCAATAGTAATATCCGGGTACAACGGTATTGGGTGCCGTACCGGCTGTAGCGGTATTGTAGATCAGTAATCCTGTTGCCGGTGCCGCAATGGTTGTGACATCCGTACTGCCTGTCAGGGCTATTCTCGGAGCCAGAAACCCTTTGTCGGAACTGCTTACATCCAAAGCTGAAGAGGCTTCCGGTGTGGTCGTTCCGATCCCGATCTGGCTATTGGCAGTATACCCCAACAGTATAACCGCCATCATAATGTACTTTTTCATATAAATGTTTTTCATTTTGTTTTTTATCTGCTCGATATTGTCTTTAGCAGTTTGGTATACTGCTATTTGTTTCTTTATTCTTAAAATCTCTGGTGATTCAAATGCTGTTTTAGTTTTTATCTTTTACGGAATCCGGTGTCGCAGTTCCGGTAGCTGCCTGACTAAGTCCATAAAACCAGCATACCGTAAAGATTTAGTAATCGTGCTTTTTTTCATATCCAATCCTTATTATTTAAAGTAGTCCGCCTGTATTCTTTTATCAATATCATTGTCAAAATGAGCTATTTCCAAACTGTCTAACTGTGTTTTACAATAGAGTTATCACATAACTTTTTTACTATTTACGATCAAAGGTAAAACCACCTAAAAAAACCAGCCGACAAAAAGGTCAATACTTTGGATGACAAATAGTAAAATCACTTTAAAACATCACTAAACAACTATTAATCAAGACTATAATCTTAAAACAAGCCTAAAAAACCCTGTTTTTTATCCGAAACAACAATGCACAACAAGCCAAGCACTCGGAAATACGCAAAATAATATTCCGGATGCTACACTACTAACCATCAAGGATTTACCTCCTGACTTTCAACTATTTTTTCTAATGGAATTTTGCCACGAAAGGATCTCTTTTTTACATCACAAAACCTGTTATTTGTAAGGAAAGAAAAGAAAAGCCGCACTCAAACAGGCATTTAACCAATGTTTTTAAATTTCCCAATTTCAACCTTAAAAACACCAGACTTTTCTTCACTTCCTCTTCCCAACTAATAATGACAGTTATTGGCTTATAAAAAATATAATCGTGACTTGAACTTTCTTTTAAAATACAGTAAAGAAGAAGAGCCAAACAACGACTGTTTATTTAACCCATTTTCTGAATAAAGCCCCCCTTCTTCAAAAAATTTTCAGGACTCTCCTTTTTACTATATAACCAAATAATGAGAATAACCCTTTCTTATAATCATTATTTATATTGATCCCGGTAAGCTAACCGGTTTACTCTTTTTACTTGTTAGTTGGATGTTGTTTTCACTTTTTTCAGGAACAAAATTTCTTGCTAATGAAGATTTTATTACCTGTAAATACGTAATAAAACATAAAGGTATTTACTTACAATACCGTTCAGTATAAATACGTAAAGAGCTTATTTCTTTAACAAAACTATAGCCTTTAAAAAGAAACTACCTGCAAAATCATAAACACTTCAAGTGACAAATTGTAAAATATTTTCAAATAAGTAAAAAAATAATTTTAACTACTTTAAAAACAGTTGCTTACAAACATTATTTTTTAACAAAAAATTTACATTTTGTCTCAAAAAAATTTATATTTACGTAATATTCTGATCTGTTCATGAAGATTTTTGATGTCATATTGCTCTCAGTTCCTATTTTTTCTTCACTGACCTGTGGTGCCATTTTTTTTGTCTCCTATCAGGATAAGCTTACCCCGGTTGAAAACACCATTAAAAAGCTGTTGGTTTGCTATTTTCTGATGATGATTTTCTTATGGTTTAAGTTTGAGATCTATGTATCGCTACAGCAAACACTCCGGTATATCATCCCTTTGTATTGCCTTGTTTTACAAACCATCAATGTTGTTTTTTATAATTTTATTTATGCCTTAACGCCTTTGGGCAAACGGAAAACCATTCCTCTTTTTCATTACCTGATTCCCTGTATTCTCTTTGTGATAGTGTCTGTTATCACCTTTGCTCACTATATCCATGATCCGGAATCGTTTATACCCCGAAAAGATGCTTTTATATTCCTGCGTCCGTATATCGTTATTTCCACCATTGTCTATATGATAATCTATATCGGCTTGTGTGTAAAACGGGTTTATCAATACCGCCAAAGCATTATCCTGCAATACGGGAAAGAGAAATGGGAATCCATGCACTGGCTGTCCTTAGTAATTGGTTTGAGAGTCCTGTTTTTCGTTGTTTTTATTATAGACCTTGTTTTTCATATCAGGAATTTCGCGTTACTCATTTCATTTATTTCGACGCCGTTACAGCACATACTTATAGTTTATAATATTATCCAGCGCAATTACCTGCTGTATACCCCGAAGCAAACCCAGACCATACTGGTTACTTCCGGCAATGTACTGCAAATCAAAAAGAGGAAACGAAAACGGGATATTTCCGAAAAAGAAGCCATGGCTTTAGGAGAGCGGCTGATTGTGCAATCTGAATTTGAAAAGTACTTTAAAGAAAACAAGCCGTACCTGGATCCTCAGTTTAAAATCACGGATTTAATCTTTCCATTCCATGTAAACCGGACCTATCTCTCCACTTTTATTAATAAAACCTATGGCATGAATTTTAGCAATTATGTCAATAACTGGCGGTTAATGGAAGTCAAACGGCTTGCCCGGCTGCCTCAAAATAAAGACAGGGATATTGCAGAACTGGTCGCAGAAGCCGGTTTTGGAAGTTTCCGAAATTACCTGAGGGTGAAAAAAGCGGAAGATTCCGATAATAATCCTGTAAACGACCAATACTAATTTTTAAAAGATGGATTTAAAGAATACCATACTGATCATGTCTTTTTCGGCACCTGTCTTTTCAGCGTTGTTCTGTATTGTACTGCTATTGTTTAAATTAAACAAAACCAATACCGCTCAACTGAGAAGGCTCATCCGGCTGCTGGTATTTTTCTATACCCTGTTAGGACTGTTCTTTATTATTATGGCTTTATACTATTTTAACAGAATGGCTTATCTGTATATGGTTTCGATTGATTTCCTGTCCAGTTTGCTGCTTCCTGTAATGCTATACCATATTATTTTTAAGCTCACCCGAGTACGGAAACAGGAGCCTTTCCCGATACTGCACTATGTTTTTCCCATTATCCTGTATATCGTACACACCTTGTGGCTCACCTTTATCCCGCTGGATGTAAAGCTGTTACTGGTAGAAAAAAGGGTTTTCTTTGTTGAAGAATACGAATGGTTTTCGGCTTTTGACAGTTTTCGTTTTTTTATCCGGGCAGTGATCGGGATTTTTTACCTGTTGTTATCGGTTAAAAGAACCCGGAAATACCAGGAGAACATCATTAATTACTCTGCCGATATCGGGCAGACTTCCCTGCGATGGGTCTATCAGATATTCCTGTGTATCATTATCCTGTTACCGGTTCCGCTATTGTATTATTTCTCTAAAAGCGGTAGTACAACAGAGTATTTGCTGATTATCCTGCCTAATTTTTTTACCATATTTTTAAATGTGGTTATGTGCTACAATATCTTTACCAATAATTTTATACTGCTCACAGAAAATATTGTGGTCAAGCAATTTAAAGCGAAAGATAAAGACAAGGACAATAGCAAAACCAATATCGACCGGCAGCATTTTGAAAAATATATTCATGAAAAGAAACCCTATCTGGAACCTAAGCTGAAAATTACGGATCTGACACTGGAACTGGGTACCAACCGCAGCTATCTTTCTGCCTTTATCAATACCAATTACAACATGAATTTTAGTGCTTATATTAACAAATGCCGTATAGCGGAACTGGAAATCATGCGGGAAGACCCCGCCTATGCCGACCTTCCGGAAATCGAACTGATCTACCTGTCCGGATTTAGTAATTACCGTGGCTATAAAAGAACAAAAGAACTTTTTGAAACGGTTTCTTAGAGAATCGTTTTAGTAGTAATCAAAAAGGTATTTTCATTACGGCTGTTTTATCAAAACATATTCACCGTAAGGAACCCGCATTTCATCCGGAGCATTATCTGGCGGCATAAATGAAGTACCGTTTTTAAAGATTTTTGCAATTATCTTTTCTGTACCATTTTCATTTTTATATCGTAATACAATTGCATTTATCAAATAAGTTCGTTCAGGATCTTTAATCGCTAATTTAATTCTTCGTTCATCCAAACCACAATCATCGCATTTAGGATAAGTAGTTCCGTATATTATTAAACTTCCTGAAATATTGTAATCTCCTGCTGTAGCCTGTGCCTGTCCTAATTGATTTAAAGTGTTAATTTTCTCAGTCCCATTTTCAATATAACGATATTCTCCTATTAAAATATCCTTATAATAGTTTTTTGTAGAATAATAGTAATTCAGTTTTGTTTTTAGAACAATTATTAATGATGTAGTTCCTTGTTGAAACTTCCACGTTCCTACATATTTACCAAAATCATTATCAACATCCTTATTATAGGTTCCGCTTTTAAATGCTAAAGCATTGGGTTCTCCTAAAGGCACTATTGTTTGTGCTTTACAAGAAATAAGCACTAATAGCACTATTATTATTAATAAATTTCTCATAGTCTTTTTTAATTACAGTTAATCAATATTATATCATTATTGATACTATTATCTAAATCATTTTTCAAAACCAATTTAGCCCATTCTGTCAAACCCTCATCTGTTTTATATAAAGATATATTTAAATTATTTTCTTTTAGAAACTTTAGAAATACTTCTTGATAATCTTTGGTAGTAATAATTTCTCCCTTTTGTTCTCTTCTTTCCAAGTCCCTATACTTATTTTCCATATTTTCTTGAAAACCAATTCTATCATCTGGATTCGAATATATAGAATTTAATTTATTTAAACTTTCAACATCATCAGCACTAATGGCATATACTCCAATTTCGGATACTAAAATATGTACCGGAATAGTAGGATCCGGCACCCCGTTATTTCCTGAATAATTATGACGGGTATAAAAACCGCTTAGTATCGCTACATCTGCGTGTGAGAACATCGGAAAATGTGAAAACAAATGACAATGAATCCCTCCAAAAAGCATGGCAGACTGAGAGTAGTTTACATAACTCTCTCCTGTACTCTGATAAGGCACTTCGGTTGCTATTAGTTTATTTTGCGGGTTTAGCGCCAGGTTATAGCCTTTTTCTTTAGTGCCGCCAAAAACCTGTTCACTATTCAGAGCACGAATAGCATTTTTTACGGCTGCACTTTTTAAAAGCTCTTTTAATTTATCGCAATGTACTGCCGGTTCCGATGGTTCCAATACCGGCACCGTTGTAAAATCAGGACAACGCGGACAAGGATTCGGCGGTGTCAGCCCATCATCGTTACCGGGTTCGCCATCACCGCCACCACCTCCGGTACCGCCCATACCGTCTCCACCGGAGTATTGTCCGGCGCCGGCACCAAAACTGCCGCCTCCGGCTACCATATCGCAGGTCGTGGTGGTTACCTCAAACAAATGGTTCGGGTTGTTGCAATACTGAGTCGCCACATGCGGTGTGGTCGATCCGCTTCCCGACCAGGACTGGTCACACATCATCACCGTTGCCGTAACACAGACTATTTTTTTCCCTGCCAGCTCAGCATTGTATTCAATCGGTGTGATGCGGATTGCTCCGCTAAAATAAAAGGATTCGTGCGTGACACTCGGAACGATGGGTACTTCCGGAGTGTATTTTATGATAAAAGCCCTGGTAGAGCCGAGATTATCCGTATGGATCACCAGGTTTTCAAAACAGGTGCTGTCCGGTGTTACCCGGACGATCTGAAAGGTATAGGAGGTTTTCCCTTCTTTTTCGATCACAACCGCTTTATCCGGTAAAATCGTAAAGCCGTATTGGGCTTCCATGATTGTTCTGGAGAAGCTGCCTTTGCCGTGCTTGCCTTTGTTTAAGCCGGAAAGTGCCTGTACAAAAGGCTGTTCCTTTGAGAGCGCGTCAAAAGTGCTGTTGCGGATGGCAAGCCGTTCCCGGTAAGCATTCTTCTGAATAACGTCTTCTTCCAATTCGCATCCGGTGAGCAATCCCCCAAGTATAAACAATACGGCATAACAAATGGTTTTAATTTGTTTTTGATTCATAATCTCGCTTTTAGATTTACAAATATTACCTGTTTACCGGGCAGTTTTTTTGTGGGTTTACACAAAAAACACCCGGTGCAGCAAAAGGCTATTCCTGTTGCTGTTTGTTTTGGTTATATGGGGAGTGATAACCGTATGTTATTTTAATGGGGAGCGTATATTGTTGTATTACAACAGGATAAACATAAAGCTTTATTTTGAGATATACAAATAATATTTAGAATAATGTTTAAAAAAAACAAAATACTGCGCTATAGTTATTACATTTCTACAGGTATTTTTTTAGCGGAGGTTTTTCTTATTCCGGTAATAAAGCGAAAAAGGATGTCCCAACCGCAGCAGCAGCAAGACCAAAAGCAGTAAGATTCCTTCTGCAACCGCCGCTTTGACATGGTGTTCCAGCAAATAGAAACCGCTTATGACCACAAATCGCGAGGCCATTAAAAAACAGCCCCATACAAATGCAGCCGGAAACAATATTATAACGGTATTTAAAACGGTCACGATTCCCAATACCATAATCCCCTCAGTAGAAAAACCACATTCATAAAAAATGGCGACCAGGCCGGGCTTTCCGGTAATCAGGTCAATGCCTTTGAACAGTTCTTCAATCACTAAAAATACCGTGAGCAATATGCTGATATACCGCCCTAATTTCCCCGTTACCCTAATCCTTTTAGCTTCCATATCAATCTCTTTTTTCGTATTGCTACCTGTAATTCCTTTTTAAACGTCATGCTATAACCAACCACCTTTATTAAAAGAAGGGGCATAAAGCCCCTTCTTTAATTTACCACTGGTTGCAGTCCCGTGGTAAATCCTAAAAACCAAAAAAAACTAACTTCCTGCTAAAGCTATTCACTTTGTGTGACCCTACCGGTCAACACTATTCTTACTAAGATCTCCAGTATGCTCATAAATATAGCACCTCTTCCCTGTCACGTTCTTCTAAGATCACATCATACTATTATGGCCAAACAAATTGATTTCTTAAACCCCCATTAAAAAACCGCGATGGTACCATAAATCAAGACAATGCAGGAAAGAAGGCTATATCAAAACAACAGATTGGTAAATCTTACTAATACAGTCTATTTTATTTATTCTTTTTCCGGTGCCTGATCTTTCAGGATAATAATGAATTCCGAACGCCGGTTAAGCTCATGTTCGGCTTCTGTACATTTCACACCATTACCGCAATTGTTAATCAGCTGTGACTCTCCATAACCGTCACCCCAAATTCTTTCCGGAGAAATAGCACCTTTATGGATAATATAATCGATGGTCGCTTTTGCCCTGTTTTTGGAAAGCCTCATGTTAAAGTCATCCTTCCCTCTGCTGTCTGTATGCGAACGGACTTCAATGGAAATACTCGGACGGTTCTTAATCAGGTCAATCACTTTATCCAGTTCTTTTTCGGATGATTTCCGGATGCTGTAGCCTCCGTAATCAAAATAAATCGGATTCAGTTTTAGTTTTTCCGTAAGGTCATCCCCTTCTTTCAGGGTTACGACCTTATCGTCCACAATTACCGACAGTTCGTTAAACAAGGCTACCGATATTTCTTTGCGTTCTGAAATTTTCACCCCGTCCACAAGCACTTTCTCGGAAGCATATCCTTTCTTTTTAAACAGGAACGTATGGTTTCTGAGCGGTGGCAGATCCAGTGTATATTTTCCGAGTGAATCCGTTAAAACCGTTTTGATTTTTTCATTCCGTTCGTTGAAAATAACCACGCTCACGCCGGCTATCGGCTCCGTTGTCATGCTGTCTTTTACCGTACCGAAATAAACGGCATTCAGGTTAAACGGAAAGCGGATCGGCTTGTTTTCCAGAAATTCATACAGATCATCATCGCCGCTGCCACCCGGTTTGTTCGAGGTAAAAAAGCCTCTTTTTGTTTCGTTGTCAATCACGTAGGCAAAATCGTCATAGACCGAATTAACCGGTTCGCCGATATTGACCACCACATAGGTACCGTTACTGTCTTTTGCCGCAGCAAAAATGTCCAGACCACCCATACCGGGATGCCCGTCTGAAGCAAAATATAATATTCCGTTATCGTCTACAAAAGGAAAGGTTTCCCTGCCCAGTGTGTTGATCTTGTCGTCCAGTGCTTCCACCTTTGATTCCAAACCGCCGCCTTTTTTCCTGTTTACCACATAGATATCGGTATTTCCCATCTTATTTTTCCGGTTGGAAACAAAAAACAACTGGCTGTCGTCCGGGCTTAGAGCCGGATGTCCGGAAGAAGCGCCATCTACATTTATCGGATACGGAAGCTGTACAATATTTGTCCAGACCCCGTTGATTTTCTGTGCCTGATAAAGTTTTAGCTGGCTGACTTCCTTTTTATTTTTTCCGGCTGTTTTTTTGTTGTGATACAATTCCAGACGGGTAAAATACATCATGGTGCCGTCTTTCGTAATTACCGGTGTACTCTGGTGGTACCGGGCATTAATATCGCCGGGCAGCTTCTTTTCATTTTCCAGTCTTCCTTCATTGTTAATCGTTGCGGTATATAATTTCAGGAACGGCTTTTCGTTCCAGTTGTGTTTGCGTTTGATAAAAACACCGGAATCTTTTGCTGTTGCATAGATAATTTCCTTGTATTTGGGCAGCTGCTCAAATACTTTTACCGGCACATCTTCCTTATTTTTATTTTTTGCAGCGGTTTCACTTCTTGCTGCCAGGGCACGCTCGTCGTCATCCATTCGCTGCTCTTTTTTTTCCCTGGCTATTCTTGCTTTTTCTTCTTTTTCAAACTGCGCAATTTCTCCCGCCTGCTTTATGGTTTCTTCGTTGGGTACTAAAGCTGCCCCCATGTCGGACAAACCGGAATTTATCCTTGCTTCCGTTATGTCATCATACCGTCCGGACTGTTCCGCTATTGCGGCCATATATTCTTTTAACCGCCATTTTTTAGCTTCTTCCTCTTTTCCCATTTTGGAATAATAGTTTTCCATAGCCGTTAATGCCTGGGAATAATCCTGATTGGCGCGTAACGCCTGCGAATACCTGAAATAGTATTCCGGAGCCGGTGTTCCGCCCAGATCCATTAGTTTGGCATACCATTCCAGGGCTTTGGTATAGTCCGAATTAAAATAATAGGTGTCGCCCAAACGGCCGTATACTTCTTTGGTTGTATAGCCTTTTTCAACCAGCTGTCCGTATAATTTCCGGGCTTCAATAAAGGAAAACTCCTCATATTTTTTGTTGGCTTTTTCCAGTCTTTTATCCGGTTTTTGTGAGAATCCGACAGTACTGCTTAAACCGAAAAGTAAAACCAATACCAGATTTCTATTTAATATCATATCTATTGAATTACATGTTAGTTAGAAAAATCTTGGTGACATCATTCTGGCTTTAAGAGGCGAAATCAAATCAAAGCGCAGGAAAATTTCATGCGATCCGGAATTGTATTTCCCCAGTCTCTCGGTATCAAAATCATAGGCATAGCCAATATTCAGTCCTCTCGAGATCTGAAAACCTGCCATACCGCTCACGGAAGCATCCCAACGGTACGCCACTCCTAAAGTGAATTTTTCATTAAACAGGAAATTGGCCGAAATATCTACCGCCAGCGGAGCACCGTTAACGGCTTTAACCATTGCTGCCGGCTTGAACTGAAGGCTTTCATTCAGGTCAAAAACATACCCTCCCATCACATAAAAGTGCATTTTTTCTGTCGCTACCGAAGTTTGTATATCGTCATAGAATTCGGTTTCCAGAAAACGGGGAACCGATAGTCCGGCATACCATTTTTCGGCATGAAAATAGGCTCCGGCTCCAACATTCGGCGACGTCTGGTTGATCACTCCCCGCAATTCCGAATCGGGATTGTCGTGAATGGTCAGCCGGTTATAATCGACTTCCAAAAAGTTACCGGAAACACTGATCCCTAATGACAGTTTTACCGTAGCGGACAGTTGAATCGGATAGGAATAACTGGCCGATACCGTTGTTTCTTTCGATACGCCAATCTGATCGTTGACTACCGAAAATCCCAATCCCTGGCCGCTGGCCGTTATGGGGGAATGAATCGTAAACGTACCGGTTTTAGGTGCGCCTTCCAGCCCTACCCATTGGGTGCGGTACAGTCCCAGTATGCTCATTACTCCCCTGGTTCCTGTATAACCGGGATTGATATTCATTGTATTGTACATGTATTGTGTGTACTGCGAATCCTGTTGCCCGTAACTATTCATACCCATTACAGCGATTAACAGCAGCATAATATTTTTTTTCATAGGTTTCTCTTTTTGAATCCGGAATACAGTATATTCTTGCTTCTTTACTTTTCCCGGAAACAGTTAATTTATCTGTAAATAGCCCACCCTGTCTTTGGTTCTGCCCATTAAGGTGACATATTTCAGCACATAGAAATAAGTGCCCGTTGGCAGTTTCTCTCCTTTATTAATTGTTGTTCTTCCTTCTGATATACCCCAAAACCAGTTGTTATTAATTCCATACGCCTGCGTATCATATACTTTCACACCCCATCGGTTATAGATTTCCAGCGAGTTATCCGGAAAATCGGCTAAACCGTCAATAAAGAAGTAATCGTTCATCCCGTCGCCATTCGGGGAAACCCCGTTGTAGATAACGATGTTGTCCGGTGTGTCTTCATAAACCCGTGCCAGCGTGAAAATCCCGTCATTTCTGATGGCTGCCGTTACCGTTTTATTGGCCGGATCTACTGCCGACGGATAGAATTTCCATTCGGCATCCGCTACGTCCCAGCGCACAATGGCGAATACCGTATCCGGGTTTCCGTTAATAAAGGTTGCCGGAGTAGTATTTTCATTCCAGGTTAAGGTTAAAGCCAGATCAATACTGGTTTCCTGGCTTTCAAATTTCCAATATTCCGTTTTGTCTATCTGTTCGATAATGGATTGCCGCTGGTTGTTCGGATATAAAGCATCGGAACCTTCCAGGTAGTAATGCCCTTCGAAACTATTACCGGGACTACCGCTGCTACTAATGGCCATCGGTCTGAAATAACCGGCATCACCAAAAGGGAATTCAAACGCATTGTTGCCTTTCCGCCCTACGGTACCGTCCACAAAACTGTCGTCGCTTGTATTGCTTTGGGTAGCCTCTGCTTCAAAAACAATTTCTCCGCCGGAACCGTCTACATCTACAATACCTTCATAGAAATCTGCATTTCCGGCTATAGAAATAGCCCCGGTGAGCAGAAAGGCCGGCTGTATGGTATTATTGTTAAAAAGCACACTGTAAAATTCACTGGGCAACGAGCCGGAAATGGTCTGCGCGCCCGAACTGCTTTCAAAACGGGTAAATCCCGAATTGGATAAAGGCGTAAAGGTGAATAAACCGTCATTATTGAAATTACCATGAAGTATCAATTCACCGTCATTTACGACATCACCGGTTACTTCATTGTCAAAATCAAAATGAGTTGAAAAAACCGTTCCCGGGTTGATTTTCAGATCACCGGTATTGATGGTCTGGGCAGCAACACTGCCGGTAAAAAAAAGTGATAAAATAACGGCACTTAAATAAAATTTCATTCTGTTATTTTTTAAAGTTAACTATCATTATGTCCTATCTGACTAATTGTACGGAAGGCTTTCCTCCAGTTCGATCAGATCATTCGGAATACTTTTAATTTCATTGGTTTTACTGTCCAGCAGTACCATTGTCAAGGTTTGATAGACCACATAATTTCTGGCAATTTCATTTGAAACGCCGCCATCAAGCACCAGCTGCACCCAATCCGGATTAGCGGTTATAATATTGTTTCTTAAAGGAATGGCTTCCTCATCTTCGTCAATATTAATGGCGATGATTTCCAGCAAATCACTGTTCTTCTTTAGCCTGGTAAAGGAAGCCATTTCCCTAATCTGATCCAGACAATGTCCGCAGCCGGCCAGCCAGAAAACAATCAGCCGGTACGGTTTTGTGGGCAGGGTTGTGTACAACTGGAATTTCGGACTCAGGTAATTCGACCGGGGCTCTGTTCTGGAAACAAAATCCGGCGCTTTATCGCCCACATTCAAATACTTGGATCCTTTCAGTTTTAACCGGACCAGTTCCACATTGTTTACCCAGCAATTCCCTTCCATAGCTACTTTTTCAATGTAGGCCATCGCTCTGGGATATTGCCCCCTTTCAATGCCTTTATATAAAAAATCTACTGCCCAGCCGTATACCAACGGATGCCCGGCATATACTTTTCCCACGATATTGCGGGAAACTTCCAGCACCAGGCTGTCCTGAACATCATAATCTTCCGGATACTGCAACGTAAACAGGTCAATATAGTTCTGGAAATACTTTGACAGCCGGTTGGTGGTGACCAACAGCGGATCTTCAAAATCCATATTGTCAAAATACTGTTCCACAATACTGTCCGGAATCCTGATTCCTTTTTTATCAAAACGATACTCCGGATACCGGAAAAAAACATACAGATGCGAAACATACAGTTCCCGGTGCCTTGCTGCTTCTTTTTTAATCCAGTCATTGTATTCCGCTACCGCCTGCCGGTATTTTTCATACGGCTCCTGAGCCTGTCTTTCTTTTACCGGTTTTGTCTTCCCTGCAAGCACGTGTTCCAGTGCCTGTATGGCTTCCACTCTGTTTTCCTGCTCTTGTAAAAAACCGGAAAAAACCGGGTTTTCCAGATCGGACATTTCAAACTGTAAAAAAGCACTTCCTAACGGGTCTATCACGATATTCAAAGCTTCTTTTACAATTAAAAAATGCATTCTCTTCTTTCGGACGTCTCCTTTTGTTTTCACATATTCCGTTTGGAGTATCACCTCTCCGGACAGGTATTTATCGGGTATCCTGAAAATCTCTTTCTTTCCTTTCGGAATGGTTTTACCGGAGATAATCTTTTTCTGCCCGATGCCGTCCTGGACCAGAACGGTAATACTGATGCTGTAACCGGAGGCCAGCGTGATGCTTAACGGGATCTTCTTTTCCTCTTTTTTAACAGCAGCATTCACTTTTATAAAAAAGGAGGTCAGACAGACGAAAAGCATCCAAAACGTTTTTTCCAAAGAAGATGTCATAATTATTTTTTAGTTAGTTAGCCTGAATTAAAGTATTGTTTTGGGTTTACTTTACCGGAACTTTCCATCTTCCTGTTGCCCGCCGGATTTATAGCAGTTGCTCCTCACAACCGGGTACTGTATTGACAGCCCGCCGGAAGAGCAACGCTTTGCTCTGATTCCATTAAATTCAATTAAGGAATCAAATAGCCTGAATCTGTATTTTCCTGAACATATTTAATTGCCCATGCCCATGTATTTGCATAAAGTAAACTGTTGTATACTGTGGTTCCCGGAGGAGCATAGGCTTTTGGCTGCGGTCTGCCGCTTGCATCAATTTTAGCCGGATAACTATATAAATTTTCGTGGGTTGAACTTCCTGACGCCCAGACTCCGTCTCCGCAGTAGAAGAATCCTAATGTATTATGTTTGAATGCAAATACACCTGCCAATGTCGGATGAATTGCCAGTGGTGCTACCGTTGCCGGCAGTCCGCCTGTAATGTAATTACGCTGGGCACTTCCATCCTGACCTAATTTTAATCCCTGAATATTTCCGAAAGGACCGTTTAGTATCGGATCGGATACACTTGTAACAGTTGCCGAAATAGAACCTCCTCCCTGCGCATTAATGGTTGCCGAAGCTCCACAGATGGTGTTTACCAAATTCTGCTCCTGTGTAAAATTGCTTTCATTTGATGCATAGATCAGTACTCCCTTTTTATTTTTGACAAAATTGTTCAATACTGAAGTCGTTTCCGCAGAAGGGCTATATCCTGTTCCTACAATAACAATATCAATATTATAAGTGTTGATAGTGCTTTTCAGAGAATATCCCTGGTTTGTACCGCCATTAAACAAGCTTATTCCCTGAACCGGTACCGTTCCACTTGGTCCGAAATTTACCGTCGACATTAGTATTTCTTTTGGTGAATAGCCTGTTTGCGCTGTTGCCGGCTGTCCTAATCCTATTCCTAATCCCAATACCCGCATTGTACGGTACATATTGGTAAAGGCAATGCTTTTTGTACAACTGGCTCCGGAGTTACCCACACCGCTTACGGTAAACAGAAACGAACCTGCCGCCACCGGTACACCTGTTGCCATGAGTGTTACCACCTGGGTTCCTACCGTTGAAAAGGTTCCGCTTCCGGAAAAAGAGATACCGTTAACCACATCAGTAGAAATGGTATAGCTTCCAACGCTGGCCACCGTTACCGGTACTGTCATTTTGTTGGCCGCTGTCATTGCGGTTCCCGTCATATAACTGCCGCTTACCGTAATACCGCCGCAATTGATGGTATAAGATACCGGTGGTACCGCTACCGTAATGTTAACCGTACAGCTACCAGCTGTAGTGGCACTTCCGGTTAGCGTTACTGTATTGGTTCCCGGAGCTACCGGAGTACCGCTTCCCTGTAGCACAACCGTCTGGCTGCCTAAAGTGGTAAAGTTACCCGAACCGCTAAACGAATAGCCGTTTACGGTATTGGTGTTGATCATATAATTACCTGCTGCGGTAACATTTACCGTTAGCGTTAGCGTATTCGAAGCATTCAGCGCCACACCCTGTACATAGCTTCCCCCCACCGTTATTGAAGGGCAAAGCATGGAAAATTCTGTAGCAGCCGGAATCACGGTAATCGTGAATGTACAGGATTGTACCACATTATTGATCGAAATCGTCACGGTTTCTGTTCCTGCCGCTACCGGTGTTCCAACACCCTGTAACGTTAAAGTATAAGTCCCGGTCGTTGGAAAAGTCCCGCTTTTTTCAAAATAAAAGCCATTGGCTGTTCCTGTTATTTCATAGGTACCCGGCTGGGTTACCGTTACCGGAACCGTTATAAAATGGGTCTGGTTTAACGGTTCGCCCGCTTTATAAACACCCTGAACCGTTACGGCGCTACATTGTGCTACCGCTAAATTTGCCTGTGGCAGCGTACCACACATACTCAGCCAGGTATGTATACTTTCCTGATAATAATTATAACAGTTGGTTGTGGTATTGAAAATCGTCAACCCGTTAATCAGCGAGCTCGTTGGAATAGCATCCCTTTCTGCTGTTGTCATACGGGACAGCAATACTCCTCTCATATTACTTTCTACCTCAAATAAAGCGCCCGGTGCCGGATTACTCGGAGTGCCCGGAACACTGTTATCTCTGATTTTAATACCAACCTGTCCTGAGACTGTCAAACTAATCAGCCCGATTAGCAAAACCAGAATAAAATTTGATTTTATAGTATTTAATTTCCTCATAATATATGTTTTATTCATACTCCTTCTTAATTATATGGTTTGAAAAACAAACCGAAACAACAAAAGCGTCTGCCTCTTTTTCTGCTAAACTGCTCATTCCTATTCCATCCGGCAGACTCTTCACCGTTGTTGTTCTATCCGGATATTCTTTCACTCCGGGGAACCAGTGTTATTACCAACACCAGTTTCCCCAAAATGAAAAACTACCTCAAATCACATTCCTAGTTTTGTCAGCTTTTTTTCAAGGCTGTCCATTCTTTCCTGCAATGCTTTTATCTCCTGATCTTTGGCATCCAACTGTCCCTGCTGCTCAATAATGTGCAGGTACAATTCTTCGATTTTTTCCAACGATTGTATGGAAAGTTCCGAGATGTTAAAGGAGTATCCTTCTTTTGTTTTTTCCAGCTTCGTGATTGGAGTAATGCCCGGCAAGTGTCTGTTTTTGTTTATAAATGCCTTTGTTTCTTCCAGCGATTTGAATTTGTAATCTGCTTTTAGATCGGAAGCACCATCAAAATAATCTTCAAAAACATAATCGGCATAGTATCCGTTTGTCGTGGTGATCGCCCCGTTTACGCGCAGCTTTTCATTTAAAGAGCCGGACGGCGCGGCATGTCCGATACCAACCCAACCCATAGTATACACATCTTCCATATTGGATGTTGCGCCAATGCTGTTCGTCACACTAAACCACGGTTCTTTTATTAACGGTCTTAAATCAAGTACATTGGTTGTTCCGTCTTCATCTTTATAATCCAGACTGCCAGCCCCGCTATTACCGGAAGCGTTTACCGTTAATGTGGTTAAGGTTTCAGCATCGCCCACCAGATCCTGCATTGCCAGTTCGTTTGCCGTACCCGCTTCATCCGTATACACCAGTTTATGTGTTGTGTCGTTGTACGCTAATGCTGTTACCGTTTCATTGATGTTTGTTGTGGCACCGTCTTCATCCGTATAAACGGCAATCTGGTGCCCGGGAACAGTACCGGTTATGGTTGTGGTAGTCTCTTCGGCATCGATAATCTGGGTAATTTCATTTACAAACTGCTGATTTGTTACCAGGTTTGAAATAAACGTAGGATTGCTCGAAATAGCCGTTACCGGCATCGCTACCGCTACCCCCTGGTTATCGGTCAACGTCAGATTATCATTGGTAATCGCTAAACTCTGGTTGATGTTGTTTGTATCCAACCCGTTTATTAAAGCGGTCAAGTCAACTACAGTAGAATCTCCATTCTCATCGGTATACGTCAACGTACCGTTTGCTGAACTGTACACCAAAGTGGTTAAGGTTTCCGCTCCGCTTACCAGACTTAACAGATTCAGTGTATTAGCAGTACCATCTTCATCCGTATATGTTAGTGTATTAGCCGTTGGGTTATACGTCAAACTGGTCAGCGTTTCCTGATTCTGGATAATTGTTGTCAGGTTTGTAATAAACTCCGAATTTTGCGTCAGGTTATCAATAAACGTATTGTTACTGGCAATATCTGCAACCGGCATCGTTACTATCACGCCCTGGTTATCGGTCAAAGCCAGATTATCATTTGTATCGATTGCCAAACTCTGGTTAATGTTATTTAATCCTTCCGTGGTAATAATATTCGTAATATCATTGATAAACTCCGAATTTTGCGTCAGGTTATCAATAAACGTATTGTTGCTGGAAATATCCGTAACCGGCATCGTTACCACCACACCCTGGTTATCGGTCAGAGCCAGATTATCATTTGTATCGATTGCCAATGTCTGGTTGATGTTATTCGTGTCCAGTGTCGTTAAATCAATGGCAGTAGCAACCCCGTTTTCTGCGGTATAGGTCAGTGTGTGCGTTGCCGGAGTGTACACCAAAGTGGTTAAGGTTTCCGCTCCGCTTACCAGATTTAACAGATTCAGTGTATTAGCAGTACCATCTTCATCTGTATACGTCAGTGTATTAGCCGTTGGGTTATACGTCAAACTGGTCAGTGTTTCCTGATTCTGGATAATCGTTGTCAGGTTCGTAATAAACTCTGAGTTCTGCGTCAGGTTATCGATAAACGTAGTGTTACTGGCGATATCCGTAACCGGCATCGTTACCACCACACCCTGGTTATCGGTCAGAGCCAGATTATCATTTGTATCGATTGCCAATGTCTGGTTGATGTTATTCGTGTCCAGTGTCGTTAAATCAATAGCAGTAGCAACCCCGTTTTCTGCGGTATAGGTCAGTGTGTGCGTTGCCGGAGTGTACACCAAAGTAGTTAAGGTTTCTGCTCCGCTTACCAAATTTAACAGATTCAGTGTATTAGCAGTACCGTCTTCATCCGTATACGTCAGTGTATTAGCCGTTGGGTTATACGTCAAACTGGTCAGTGTTTCATGATTCTGGATAATTGTTGTCAGGTTCGTAATAAACTCTGAATTCTGCGTCAGGTTATCAATAAACGTATTGTTGCTGGAAATATCCGTAACCGGCATCGTTACCACCACACCCTGGTTATCGGTCAGGGCCAGGTTATCGTTTGTATCGATTGCCAACGTCTGGTTGATGTTATTCGTGTCCAGTGTCGTCAAGTCAATCACTGTCTGAATACCGTTTTCATCGGTATAAGTCAGTGTGTGCGTTGCCGGAGTGTACACCAATGTAGTTAAGGTTTCCGTATCGTTTACCAAACTTAACAGGTTCAGTGTATTGGGCACACCATCCTCATCCGTATAGGTTAAGATGTGTGTTGCCGGATCATACGTCAAACTGGTCAGTGTTTCCTGACTCTGGATAATAGTCGTTAACTCGGTTAAAAAATTCGGGCTGTTTAGAATCGTATTCGCATTGTTAATCACATCGGCGACCACATCAATGGTGGTTGCCGTATTATTTTCACTCGTATATATATACACACCACTGGCTGTATTGACCAATGTGGTAATCGTTTCATAGGTTTTAACAATTGCCTCAAAATCAATTACAACCGGATTTCCGTTTCCATCAATATAGGTAAATATATTTGTTGTCGGATTATAGATCACCACACCTTCAGACGGGGTTGCTTCACTGGAAATAACGATTCGATTCCATTTGTTATCATACCAGTAGTAATACCCCGGTGTCACATTATTGGGTGCCGTCCCTGCCGTAGCACTGTTAAACACCAATAAACTGTTCGGTATTCCTCCATTATTTAATATCGGGTTGCTGCTCGTTAAACTTTGAAGCGACACATTAGGAATTAAAACCCCTTTATTAGTTGCTGCAACATGCAATTGTGCAGACACATCAGGTGACTGGATTCCAATACCAACCTGCCCATAAGTCACATAACCACCTAACAATAAAAAAAGTAAGGGTAAAAATTTATTTTTCATACATTCATGATTTTAAAAAAGAGTGCCGCACTTTCCAGATGCCGCACCTAATTACATTAACTTCTCGATGCAAAGTGAGCCATTCTAAACAAGATATACCGCATAAGCATCCCCACTTATATACGCAACGCTTAAAAAAAACACCAAAACACTGAAAACCAATACAATAACATCTTATTTCTTTATACTCAAAACCTCACAACAATGCCATTTGAGTACCAAAAAAGGAGTAAAAAAGTAACGTTGTCCGGATAAAAAAAGGAATTTATGCCATCCTTATACTCTTCAGGCAAAAAAAGTGCGGTAAATACAGCCGAAACATTAGCATTTTACAGCTATTTTTAATGTAAAACAGTTCTGACAATATCACTAACACACTGACAGTCATTTTTATGCAATCAGCTTATGATAACGTATTGTTTTCAAATACGCAGCAGAAGATTATATATCTTGCTGTAAAAAAAAGAGAGCAGCTTATTCCCCATCCATAAGCTGCTCTCAAACAAAAAAATAAAAATTAATGTATAAAAAAGTAATACTCATCCTTTACTATCCCTGCTTACAGCTTCGCAATAGCACATAAAGCCATAACGAAACGCATTCCTGATAGTTAAAAATCTCCGGAATCAATTATCAAACACACTAAAGCCTTATTTTCATACAGTAGAAAGGCATAGCGGATTGCCATTATTCAATAATCTTATCCGGAGATAATAAAAAAAGTCATTAAATCTCATAAACAGTTTATACACTCCCCTGTCTATATTTTAAATATTTTTAAGGGAAATCCCGTTGTTCTATTGTTATTTGTTATCCTTTACAACACATTACTATTCAAAGCGTAAACAAACCATAATACCTGTGATACCCTTTGTTTATTGCCTATTGCCTTTTGCTATTCTTTGCTCTTTGCCTTTTTTCCTTTGCCTCTCCCAGAAGCATGATCCCCTAAAAGCTACATTTTATTCATTACCAGCCATTTATCACTCGAATTGAAACGGATCCCGCATTGCTATCCGGGAAACGTTCCCTGTGCAAAACTGTAACTCACCACGGAAACCATAAAAACACTAAAAAAAAGCCAAACAATAAAATTTTTCATTTTTTTATTCTGATTACATTTTCGAAACACCCTTTCGGTGAATTCATAACAAATGTGAGTAAATTTTTAATTCAATACTTACATTTCACGCCCTCACATCTACTCACAAACTTAAAAAACAGTATTACAAATAGTTGCAAAGCTTATTGGCCTAAAAATCGCTTTCCTTTTCTGGTTTATCCTGAAAATAGCGCTCAAAAAAAGCCGGCTTCCTGTATAAAAAGAAGCCGGCCGGGAACAAATAAGTGTTTCATAGCAATTTTCCGGTACGTCAAATCCTGTTTTTGGTGACAATATAGCCGAAATGTCATTTAAAAAACAATACCGGAAGCCCTGAAAGTTGTTTACCCGATAAATATACCGGTACCATCTGTGCTTAAAATTCTGCGATCCATAAGCTGATGTCCTTATCGGAAGGAATAGCCGCTTTTTTACGTACCCGGAATATTCTTGACTCAACCGAACGAACCGTTACATCCGTATATAAGGCAATTTCTTTAATGGAGAATCCTAATTTTAACAACGCACAGATTTTAAATTCGGCTGCCGTTAAGTTGGGTACTTCTTTGACCAGTTTATCATAGAAATCGGCATAGATGACCACAAAATTGTTCAGAAATTCGGAATCATTTTCTTTGGCCAACTGGGCTATTTTTTCCAGATTCACCTGGTTCAGGATCACCTCTTTCTGCAATAGCTCTTCTTTGGCCAGCAATCGTTCGTTTTTTTCGGTGATGACCTTACTTTCTCTTTTTATCTTACGGTGAAACCGGACGGTTAAATAGAATAAAAACAAGGCCAGCAATACAATGATGATCACCACAACAGTTGCTATTGTTCTGACTTTTTCAAATTTGGAATACCGGGTCTGTAGAATCTCCCTGACCGGTACTTCCACTGCTCTTTTTTGTGTTTTTAAAATACTGTCGTTAAGGCGGATATAGTTATCCGAATACCGTTCTTCCTCTTTGTCTGCTCCCAGTCTGCCATAAGCTTTTGAAAGGTTCAGGTAAACATCCCGCAGGAGTTCTGCTTTTTTCAGCTTTTTGGCAAGCGTAAGGCTTTGCAGGTAATACGCTACTGCCGCTTCATCGTTTTTGCGTTCCAGTTCCATGTTCCCAAAATCAATCAGGGCATACAGCTTTGCCGAGTTGTATTGTATCTCATCTGCCAGCCAGATTGCTTTTTCAAGATAGATCCTTGCAGAATCGTATTGTTTTAAGGCTAAAAAGCAGGCGCCCACATTGGCACTCGCCAACGACAGGGTTACTGCCCTTGTTTTTCCTTCTTTGATCTTGTCAAACTGCCTGTAACTCAGTGTAAAATATTTTACAACAGAATCGATTGGCTTGCCGTTCCGGTCAAAGTCTACCGCCATATCGGTATAGATTAGTCCTTTTTGCCGTAAAGCATCGTCCGTTACCCTAATTTCATTTGCCGCAGCCAGTCCTTTTTTTAGCTCTATACCGGCTTCCCGGGACAATCCCAGCGCCGTATAGCAAATGCCTTTTAGCCGGAATGCTTCCGATAACAGTTTGTAATCGTCTACTTCTTCCAGTGCTTTTTGTGCTTTAATGGTATAATGAAGCCCTTTGTCATACTGGCTGGTATCGAAAAAATTCTTCCCGGCAAGCAGGGCGCTGAGTGCCATACCTTTTTTGTAGTTTATTTTCAGGGCATAACTGTAACATTCCAGGCTTTTCAGGATGGCTTTGTCGGGAATACTGTCGCCCAGCCGCTGTACCTCTATTAGCAGGCTGTCAACCTGTTTTTGGGTATAATTTTGAGCCGTACTACTGTATATTGTTCCGAGAATAAATAACAGTATCAAGTATTTCTTTTTCATGTTCCGTTGTATAAATTACATTTTTGCGATCCATTCATACAGGTCTACCTCCGATGGGATGTTTAATTTTTTCCGGAGCCTGTATTTTTTGGATTCAACAGCCTTTAACGTACTTTTTGTATAGGTTGCAATCTCTTTTGTTGAAAACCTAAGCTTTAGCAAGGCACAGAATTTCAATTCATTGTACACTATTGCAGGTGATTTTTCGGTTATTTTATCGCAAAATTCCGGATACATTTCTTTAAATTTTACAAAGAAAAGCGGACTGCCCTCAATGGCAAGCTGTACTATTTTTTTGGTGTCTGCTTCCTTATTCTTACTCCTGGATTTCAGTTGTTTTATCAGTTCTCTTTTTTCTTTTAAAAGTTTTTCAATTTCCCACTTTTTCAGCAGCGTCTTACTGAATTTTTTATAATTGATTTTAATGTAAATGCAGGATAACAGGATAACCAATACACATATAACAATAATAAAAGAGAGTTTTTTAAAGCTCAGCTGCATGTGATCCTGTTCCTCATCTAAAAAGAGCCGTAATGATGTTTTAACAGCTCTTTTGTGAAAGTTTGCCAGGCTGTCATTCAGCGCGATATATTGTATGCGGTAATATTTCGAACTATCCGGAACCTCGAGCTCGGCATATACCCGGAAAAGGTTGTAATAGAGGTCGTTTATATAAAAGGTACGCTGCTTGTTTTTCGCTTCCGAAAGGGCTTGCAGGTAATATTCTTTAGCAGCTAGATAGTCTTCTTGGTAATAGTGCAGCGAACCCAGATCGGAAAGCGCCTGAATTTTGATAAAGTCCAGTTTTAGCTTTTTTGCGTGTTCCGCAGCAAATTGCAGATGGGTTTCAGCCTTTTGAAACTGCCGCTTCTTCAGGTAAAAGGAACCTAAATTTACATTGGAAAAGGCAAGGCACCTGTTTTTATGAGGGTTGGTAGCGCCCATTTTCATAAAAAAGGTATGGCTCTTTTCATAAAAAAACTTTACCGAATCTTCCTGCTGGTCTTTTTCTTCATGATTGATTGCAAAATCGGCATAAATAAACCCCAGACTCCTGTTTTTATCGTTTTCATTTTTTATTTTATTCGCATAATACACCGCTTTATCCAGCTGCGTTGTTGCGGTCTGGTAAAATCCCAGCTGACCAAGCCCCAAACCTTTTAAGCGCAGTGCTTTTGACATATAATAGCTGTCCGTAGCAGCAGTGTTTTTCTCGGCTTCTGTAGCATAAAAGAGTGCTTTCTCCCAATCTTTACTCCGAACATAGCTCTCACTTATAAAAAGGTTACCCAGCATCAGCCCTTTTTTATAGTGCTGCTGGCGGGAGAGCAGAATAACTTCTAAAGCTTCCGATTGCGCCAGAAGCGGGTTTTCATTCTCGATATTAACTGCATGTTTAAACAAACGGTCAATGGCATTAATGTTATTCTGGGGAATACCATCTACTGACACGAATAACAGCATGAAAAGTAGGGCTCTTTTCATAGGAATTATTTCTTTTATTAATTAATCTGTTCCAAGGGAATTTCCCAATACTTTCTTGTGCTTTAATCTTTAAAACACTTTTTATCAAACCGTTATTGGGGGGAAGTGCTGAGGATATATGCTTCAGCGTAACAACAATGATAAAACAACCTGATCAAGACAGCTTGTCTGAATAAAACACTCCGGACTCTTTCAAATTGTAGATTTAAGGGGTAAACGAGGGGGGAAATATTGTTTACCTTTTTACCTACTTACAGCTACGCAAATTGTTAATTTGTGCCGTTAAATAACAGTAAATATAATAATGGTGACAAATTTAGTTAATAAAAACCTACCTGTTTGTAATAATTACTATTTTTTTACTTAAAAAAAATGTTTTAATTTTACATGCCCTCAGGCGACAATCTCCTAAATCGACGGAATATTTTCTGTATTTTCGATTAAATCCGTTAAGGATGGTATTCTAAAGCACGAATTGGTTGCATCGCTATCAAAATAAATCGGTACTGTTTTTATTCATACTCAATGTCCGGAATTACACCAAAATATTTTTCTTAACATTTTGTATAATAAATTCAATAATTGCACGATTAAAGTTAATATTGTAATCGCAAGTTATTATTATTTCTTTTTGTTACAGAAATAACAAAAAGAAAAATAGCTGGTAATCAATATAACTATTTTGCCCCAAAAGAACCTAACACAACTTAACGCTATTGCCATGCAATCTTTAAACCAAACTAACCGTTTCTTCGGTTATTTCAAAAAATTCAATAAGGAATCACGCCTTAAATTTGTACGAATAGATAAGCAGATAAAAAATTTACGGATAGATCTTGAAACGCTGAATTTCTCAAACGTATTTATCGCTTTTACAGCCATACTTCCTTTAAGTATATTGCTGTACTGGAGTCAGTTTCTTGCCTATTTCCATACCAATTACTTCCGCTTTTGCTATTGCTTTGACGACATTGTCTATCTGATGTTTGACAAAGATGTATTCTTTTTACAAAGTATCTTAATTGCCGTTCCAATGGCCATAACCGTACTGATAACCCTGCGCCCCGAATGGCACAGGACTGTTCTGGCTGTTATTGGCCTGGCGTTGATTGCCACTACAGCCGTATTGAAAGTAACCGGTTTTAACAATTTACAGGTTTTGTTTTTTTCATTACTGCTGCTTACCGTTAGTACCGTGTTTGTGTTTTATAACAAACATGCCATATACGGTTACCTGTTTATCTTAGTGCTTTTCCTTAGTACTGCGGCACAGAATGATGCCCGTACAGCAAAAGAAAGTCACCTGAGCATGGACGTTATTTCAAATAAAACGGATTCTGTTCTGATCAGCAAAGATGATATTTCACATTATTATATCCGCAGCACTTCCAAATTCAAATTAATCTTTAATGACAAAACGAAAGAAGTGGAAAAATACAGTCTCGTGGATATTAAATAATAAAAAACAGTAATTCCTTATCGGCTAATCGCTTCATTTTACAATAACAATTTGCTTTCTTCAGAATTTCTTCGAAATTGAACCCGTATCTTAGCTACATGAAAATTCTTATTATCGAAGACGAAAAGGAACTGGCTCTGGATATAGCACAATATATGTCCGGTGAAAACTATTTGTGTGAGATAGCGGCTACTTATGATCAGGCACTTGACAAAATCCGGTTTTACAATTATGATTGTATTTTACTGGATTTAATGCTGCCCGGCGGTGACGGCCTTAAAATACTGGATTTTTTAAAAGACGAAAATAAATCGGAAGGTGTTATTATACTTTCGGCTAAGAATTCCTTAGAGGACAAAATAAAAGGCTTACAGCTTGGTGCCGACGATTATCTCGCCAAACCATTCCACCACTCCGAATTGGCCGCAAGGATCCACTCTGTCATCAGACGAAAACAGTTTGACAATTCCAATACAATTGTACTCAATGAGCTGCGTATCGATTTACTCGCCAAAACCGTTCACATTCACGACACCATAATCACGTTAACGAAAAAAGAGTTTGACCTGCTGATTTTCTTTATTGGCAACAAAAACAAAGTGATCTCCAAAAGTGCCCTCGCAGAACACTTATCCGGCGATATAGCCGACATGTTCGACAATCATGATTTTGTCTATGCGCATGTCAAAAATCTAAAACGGAAACTGCTGGAAGCCAATTGTGATCACTATTTAAAAACGATTTACGGAACCGGTTATAAATGGGAAATATGAGTAAATTATTGAACAAACCTTTTAAGGCATTTACCCTATATGCACTGCTTACGCTGATAGGCAGTATTCCTGTTTACTACTATGTTGTGGATTATATCTGGATCAAAGAACTGGACGAACACAACCAGATCATAAAAGACCGTATTGACGAACGGCTGCAAACCGTGAGCATCGAAAAACAAAAAATGGATACCATCCTGAAATTCTGGAATATCATGCAGCCCGGGACCACTTTGGTTCCGTCTGAAAACAATACCCTTATCCGGGACAGTATTTATACCGTGATACGGGAAAACAAACACGGTAATATACTCGAAAAAGATCGTTTCAGAGGACTTGTTGCTCCCGTTTCCATTGCCGGGAAACATTACCGGTTAACAGTCGAAACCAATGTTGAAGAAACCGATGAAACACTGCTGGCGATTGCCCTGGTTACTTTCGTTTTTTTTAGCTTACTGGTAATTGGCTTTATTGTACTCAATAAAAAAATTGCCAAAGGAATCTGGCGCCCTTTCCAAAATACCCTCACCCAATTAAAAGCCTTTGACTTAACAAAGCACAAAAACATTCAGTTTGAAAAATCTGATATTGCCGAATTTGAAGAGCTCAATGAAGAACTGGAAAAACTCATTGCTAAAAATATTACCGCCTATCATTTACAGAAGACCTTTATTGAAAATGCTTCTCATGAACTGCAGACACCGCTGGCAGTGCTGAAATCCAAAACCGATTTATTACTGCAAAACAAAGATATTACCAGTGAACAATTGCTGATCCTGAATGCCATTAATGTGCCTTTATCCAGAGTGAGCCGGATCAATAAGAACCTTTTATTGCTTGCCAAAATTGAAAACCAGCAGTTTGAAGATATCGAAACGGTAAACATTACCGCCATTCTGGATGAAAGTATCGAAATGCTGGCTGATTATATTACCGATAAAAACATCGCATTACACTTTCAAAATAAGGCTTCCGTACTTATTTCCTGCAATAAATCGCTGCTGGAAATACTAATCAACAACCTGCTAACAAACGCAATACGCCATAACAGCACCAATGGCAGCATTACAATAACCATTGAGGACGGGAAACTGACTTTTTCAAACTCCGGAAATAATCCGCTACGGCAAAATACATTATTCCAACGTTTTTCCGTGAGCTCATCGGCTACGACAAACAGCGGTTTGGGACTGGCAATTGTCAAAGAGATCTGCAACCGTTACCATTGGCAGATTGTTTACTCCTTCGAAAAAAATAAGCATCTGTTTTCAGTAACATTCTAAGAATTCAGAATATCTTCTAAATTGGTATGGAACTTTGGTCTGTAAATTAATATGATCAGACTATGAAAGCCCTCCCATGTTTTGCTATTCCAAAATCATTCTTCAAAATTTTAGCCTTATCCGCTATGCTGTTTTTTATACCCGGCGGAATAACCTTATGTACTGCCCAAACGGTAAAAGTTACTGTTTCCGGTGTTGTAAACGATTCGCATAAAAAAGCTTTACCCTTTGTAAATGTTGTTGTTAAAACAGAAAAAGAAGCTGTTTTTGTAACCGGAACCGTTACCAGTGAAGAAGGACGGTTCAAACTTACCGACCTTAGTCCCGGAAGCTATATCCTGGAGGTTTCCTTTATTGGCTATACGTCCAGAACGGTACCGCTTTTTGTGGGAACTCTCAGTGATTATCTCGATATTCCTGCCGTGGAACTGGAAGAAAGCGTAACCGCTTTAAATGAAGTGATTGTAACGGCGGCGAAACCGGATGACAATACGGAAAAAATGGACAAAAAATCCTATGCCGTAAAAGACAATATCAGCCAGGCCGGAGGTTCGGTACTGCAGGCGATGCAAAATTTACCGGGAATTACCGTCCAGGACGGAAAGGTGCAGCTTAGGGGAAATGAAAAGGTTACCGTTTTAGTCGACGGCAAACAAACGGCCATGACCGGCTTTGGTGGCCAGTCCGGACTGGACAATATTCCTTCCTCTGCTATTGAAAAAATCGAGATTATCAACAATCCGTCTGCCCGCTATGATGCTAACGGTAATGCCGGTATTATCAACATCATCTATAAAAAGAACAAGCAACAGGGCTTTAACGGGAAAGTGGGTTTTACAACCGGATTGGGCGCTTTATGGGAGCGACATGAAAATTTGCCTACCATACGTCCGCAGTATCAGGCAACACCAAAAATAAATCCTTCCGTTTCCCTGAACTACCGCAAAAACAACATTAATGCTTTCTTTCAGGGAGATTACCTGTACACCCATACCTTAAATAAAAACGAGTTTGTTACCCGTACATACAATGACGGAACGGTTATTAACCAGCAAACAAAGCGGAATCGCAATACCGGGTTTCTAACGTTAAAAGCCGGAACAGACTGGAATATTGACGATCGCAATACGCTGACCGTTTCCGGATTATTCAGCAGTGAGAAAATAATTGATCGCGGTGACGAACCTTTTTTTAATGCCGATTTAACCGAACGCCATCGTTTATGGCAGTTTCTGGAAGACGAATTAAAAACAACCGCGATGTTTTCCGGTACCTATCAGCATAAATTTAAAGAAGCCGGGCATTTATTGAATATCGGACTTCATTATACCTTCCACCGCGAAGATGAAAAATATTTTTTCGACAATATTATGCCGGATTTTACCGGGAAAGATGCCTTTAAACTACTGTCGGACGAACATGTAACCGATTTTACAGCCGATTATATCCGTCCGCTAAAATATGGCCGTATTGAAGGCGGTCTGAAATTCAGAAGACGGGAAATCCCAACGAACATGCAGTTTTTTCCGGGTGTAAATTCGCCTTTGGATGTTAATGCCGGCGGATGGGCAACCTATAAAGAAACGATTCCCGCCCTGTACGGAAACTATATTTTTGAAAATAAAAAACTGGAAGCCGAAATTGGTCTGCGCCTGGAATATGTAAACCTGCAATATGATGTAAATCCGGAACACAACACCTATACCAGTAACGGGTATAACTATACACAGCCCTTTCCGAATGTCCGGTTTGCCTATAAAATCAATACCCGAAACAAGCTGTCGTTTTTTTACAACCGCCGCGTGGACCGTCCGAATGAAATCGATATCCGTATCTTCCCGAAATATGATGATGCCGAAATCATTAAAGTCGGTAATCCGGACCTGCGTCCGCAGTTTACCAATACGCTGGAACTTGGTTATAAAAACAACTGGAAAAGCGGTAGTTTCTATACGGCGCTCTACCATCGGTTTGCCAATGGAACCATTACCCGTATTGCCAGTACCGTTCCGGGAAGCAATCTGATTTATAATATTTTTCAAAACGTAAACAAAAGCTATAATACCGGTATCGAATCGGTGATATCCCAGGAAGTCACACAATGGCTGAAGTTTAATCTCAATGCTAATTTTTATGAAAATCAGATCGATGCTTTTACCGTAACAAATAAATATCCTGTTACGCATACTTTCAGCGCCGAAAAACAGCAGCAATTTTCCGGGAATACGAAGCTGAACACCATTTTCAATTTGCCGAAAGATTTCGATCTGCAGCTCACCACAACCTATTTGTTACCGGATATAATTCCGCAGGGAAAAATCGAAAGCCGGTTTTCTGTTGATATGGGCATCAAAAAAAGCATACAGAAAGGCGAATTGTTTTTAAATGCTTCCGATCTATTCAGCACTTTAGTTATCAAAAAAGAGATACAAGGTGACGGTTTTAATTATACAAGCCGCGATTACTATGAAACACAGGTAATCCGCCTTGGTTACAACTATAAACTCTAACAATACTTAATTTTAAAGGATACCCCATGAAAGCTTTCTCCATTTCCGTCTTGTTTATCGGATGCTTTTTTACAGTTGCATCCGGATGTGCACAGGTTAAAACCGACAGTATTGCTATTACTGCTATTCCGCAGCCGCAAGCTTTAAAGTTCAATTACAAACAGCTCATCATTCCGGCAGCTTTAATGACATACGGTATTATTGGTATTGAAAGTGACGCCATAAAATACTGGAATTCCGAATTAAAGGATGAAGTAACGGAAAACATTGATAAAAAAATCACCATTGACGATTTTAGCCAATATGCACCTGCCGCAGCCGTGTACGGTTTAAACCTGATGGGTGTAAAAGGGAAGCACAACCTAAAGGACCGAAGCATTATTCTGGGGACTTCCTATTTACTGATGTCGGGCAGCGTATTGGGTTTAAAAAGCCTTACAAAGATTGAAAGACCGGACGGAAGCGGAAACAATTCCTTTCCTTCCGGGCATACGGCAACTGCATTTGCCGGAGCAGAATTTTTATGGCAGGAATATAAGGATGTTTCCATCTGGTATGGCCTTTCCGGATATGCTGTAGCCGCCGGTACCGGTTTTTTCAGGATGTATAACGACAAACACTGGCTTACCGATGTGGCCATGGGAGCCGGTATTGGCATACTGAGTACCAAAGTGGCCTATTGGATCTTTCCGTATGTAAACAACAAAATCTTTAAATCAAAAAAGAAAGAAGCGGCAATGATTGCTCCCTTTTACAGTGATCATCAGTATGGAATGGGACTGATTTACAATTTTAAATAAGCCAATCCGGTTTGGCATACGTCACCAGATCGGCTTTCTTTTTCCGCAATAAAAAAACCTTGTCCATGCGGCAAGGTTTTTCGTTTTATATCGAATACCGGCAAACATTAAGGAACAAGTACAGCTCTTCCTTTTATCTGGCCATGTCGTAATTTATCATACACTTCAAGTGCCTGATCCAGGCTGTATTTTTCTACTTCAATATGGATTTTCTTTTGTCTGGCAAGACCTATCACTTCGATTAACTCAGCTCTGGAACCCCAATACGGATTGGTTAAACTCACGCCGAATGGCAATCCGTTCATATTGTATTCATATTTTCCGCCGCCTAATCCGACAATGGTTAAATCGCCGTCAAGACCAACAATTTTTGTTCCCAGGTCGATTGTGGAAGAAGCGCCCACAAAATCGATTACGACTTTTGCTTTTTTAATGCCGGTGATCTTTTGTATCTGCTCGGCAGCATCTTTATCGGTTGAATTAATCGCATAACCGGCACCGAGTTGTTTTGCAAATTCCAGTCTTTCCGGAGTGATATCGCAGGCAATGATCGTAGCACCGCTCATTTCCGATAAAATCTGTAACGCAACATGCCCCAATCCGCCAACTCCGATAACCACCACATACTCGTCCGGCATTAATTTGTGCAGAGAGCGTTTAATAGCCGAATAAGGCGTTAGTGCGGCATCGGTTAGCGGTGCGGCAATAACCGGATCCAAATCATGGATAGGCACCAATAAACGGGAAGATGGCACCAGCATATAGTCGGCCATACCGCCGTTAAGTCCTAATCCGCCGCCAAAAGCCTGTTCCGACTGATGGTCGCAATAGTTTTCCTGCGAATGCTGGCAAGGCTTGCAATGTCCGCAGCCCCAAGGCCCGTAAACCAAAACCGCATCTCCTTTTTTAAATCCTTTTACATCCTGCCCGATCTCCTCTATCCATCCTGCATTTTCATGTCCCAATGTAAACGTAACACCGGAAACGATTCCGTCGTCAATGATATGCAAATCGGAATGGCACACACCGGCTCCCCCGATTTTTAATAATACTTCATCTCCGGACGGAGTCGGTTTTTCTAAATCATTTATAATCCTTACATCTTTGTGTCCATAATATCGTACTGCTTTCATGATATTGTTTTTAAATGTTTTATCCTATAAATTTACTCAAAACAGACCGTATAAAAAGTTAATACATTCTTATAATTCTGTTTTATTTTCAAATATTTGCAAGTATTGTATTGCAATTTTGCTGCTCAATCTCCGGCTTATTTTACGTTTCCAGAATAACAAAACCCTTGCAAACATTACGTTTACAAGGGTTTTACGGTATTCTGAAGTGGCTTTTCAGCTATAAGACATCGTCTTTTGTATATTCCAGTAAATCACCCGGCTGGCAGTCCAGTGCTTTACAGATCGCTTCCAGCGTACTAAACCGTATTGCTTTGGCTTTACCGGTTTTGAGTATGGAAAGATTAGCCAATGTCAGTTCTACTTTTTCAGACAGCTCATTTAAAGACATCTTTCTTTTCGCCATCATTACATCTAAGTTTACTATTATCGGCATGATTTATACGGTTAGTTCGTTTTCTGACTGGATTTCGATTCCTTTATTAAAGATTTGTGCTATAAAGTAGATAATCCCTGCAAAAAACAGGTATTCGGCACCACCGCCTAAATGTTCATCCAAAACAGGCAGCACAACACTTTCTTCCGTTAGCCATTCCGCATAAGCGTTGCCCGTTACGCTAAAAACCCCGATCGCTAAGGCAACATAGCTGATCTTTAAAATCAGTGCTGCGATTTCCGTGCTGAAAGGATGGACAAAATTTATTTTCAGAAAGATCTTAATCACAAAATAAAACAGATAGGCTTTTAGAATCCACAACAAAACAAGTAAGGATCCCAGCCGCACATAATGGAAGGTGCTATAATCTTTAAGCGCATACAGATTAAGTTCCAGGTACAGATTTTTTGCTCCTGCCGGATCTATAAAAAGGCTTACTAAAAAAGAGAAAAGTATAGCACCGGCTTTAATACACAAACCGATAAATATAATCCAGGTAGCAACCTGCAGTACCGATAAAATTTGTTTTGTATTTTTTTTCATAACGGAGAATTTTGAATTACATGCCAAATATAAATAAATATTTATCGAAAAACAATAAATTTTTATTTTTAAAACATATATCCTATAATCCGCAATCACTGTTTGTAAATCCCTGTTTAAAAAACGGTATCTTTATGTTAACCGATTAACGACAGACAAATCAGCATTATGACAACAGCAGCACAAATCGCAAAACATTTTAAAGACGTTCATTTTGGAGGTAACTGGACCTGTGTGAACATGAAAGATACTCTGGAAAATGTAGACTGGCAGCAGGCCACTACAACCGTATACAACCTCAACACTATAGCGGCTTTGGTTTTTCACATTAACTATTATGTGGGCGCAATTTCGAGGGTATTGCAGGGAATGCCGCTGGAAGCCAGCGATAAATTCAGTTTTGATGTCCCGCAAATCACTTCGGAAGCAGCTTGGCAGGACCTGGTAAATAAAACCTATGCCGAGGCAGAACAGCTGTCCTCGCTTATTGAAAATATAGCCGATTTAAAATTATCCGAAGCGTTTACCGATCCGAAATACGGAAGCTACTACAGGAATTTGCAGGGTGTCACCGAACACACGCACTATCACCTCGGACAGATCGTACTGATCAGGAAAATACTAAACGAAATGAATCAGGATGTCTGAATCGCATTGCCGGAACCGGTGCATTAGCGCAGCTTAATCTGCTGCGTCCATGGCCATTTCCCAATCTTCTTTTTTAATTTCATAAACGAAATTGCGTTTGGGAGCTTCTCCGTAATATGCGATATCTTCTTCGGCTATTTTAACCGCTCCTAATCGCGAAATGGCTATCTGCGATCGTACATTTAAGGCTCCTATATTAAAATATACCTTGTCTACATACTGAAAGATATACTCCATCATTAACTTTTTAACAGACGGGTTCATGCCTTTACCCCAAAACTTTGTTCCGTAAAAAGTATAACCAATCAGAATACTGTTGTCCTTTTCATTATAATCGTAAAAACGGGTACTTCCGGCCACTTCTCCGGTTTGGATATCCACAATCTTAAAAGCTCCTTTGCTCTGCATGGCGCCGTCAAAAAAGGATTGGAAAATATCTTTCTGCCAACGATCTTTATTGGGATGCTGTTCCCATACTTTGGGATCGGATGCTACTGCATACAAAGCGTCAAAATCATCTTTAAGCAAAGGAAAAAGGATTACCTTATCGTTTTCTAAAATTGGCTGTATCGAAAAATTCATAACTACAAATCGTATTAATGTCCGTTGGTTTTACAAATGCAAACCTGTATATCAAAGATACTTTAATTTATACTAAAATCCGGAAATGTTGTGGCATTCATTGGAATATAACTGAAAAAAATCCTGCACGACAACAGGACTTTTTTCAGCTTATAATGCTTTTTGCCGGTGCTTTTTGCCTCTTTATTTTTCGGCATGAAGTCCAATCCTGTTACCTTCGGAATCTAAAATAACAGCTATATATCCGGCATTGATGCGCGTTTTGGGTACGATCACTTTTCCGCCTGCTTTTTCCGTTCGGTCCAGTACCGGTTGTATTTCCGGGCTGGCATTGATATACAGCAGGGAACCGTTTTGTGACGGGGAATTGGTACCGGATTTTGTGAGTACGCCGGTTACTCTGCCCGATGTAGCCTGGATAACGTTCGGATCATAAGGAAAAAAACAAAGTTCCTCGGCTGTTTCCGGGAAAGTCATTGTGGTCATTTCAATGTCCAGAATCGTTTCATAAAATGCTTTGGCGCTCTGCATATCCGAAACCGGGATCTCAAACCAGGTAATGACATTCGTTTCGGGATTGATTTTTTGTAACTGTTGCATGATCTATTTGTTTCTGCAAAGTTCAAAAAGGCATGGGATTTCATCCTGTGACAATTGTCACATAATTACATTTCCAGACTGCGTTTCCGGATCCGGCTTAACGTTTCGCGTGTCACACCAAGAAAGGAAGCCAGTTGCGTCAGCGGAATACGCTGCAGCATCAACGGATAATTGATCTCGACATAGCGCAATCGTTCCTTGGCTGCATACAATTTAAATAGCGTTGCAAATTCTTCCTGCTTGGTCGCCAGTAAGCGAAGGCAATTGCGCCCCAATGCATCAACCTCGGGAGTTTGCCGGGCTATTTGCAGCAGCTTTTGTTTATCAAAAAGCACCACTGTTAGCGGCTCGCAGGCTATAATATTGAATTCAGATTTTAAACCGGTGCCAAAACTGGTTATATTGGTAGCAATCTCATTTTCAAAAAAGAAACCGGTATTTTTAATGATACCGTCTATCTCATAATAACTTTTGCAATAGCCTTTTTCTACATAAAATAACGTATCACAAACCTGTCCTTCCTGTAATAACAACTCATTTTTATGAAACTTCTTTTTGGTTAATGCCGGTTGCAGTTTTTCCCAGCTTTCCTCTGAAAAATCTGTCAGAAAATGTATATATTTTAAAAGGCTATCCATCCGGTTACTTATTATATATTTCTTTTATTGGGTCTGATAATCAATATGCAATACTTATTTTCTGCTAATTACGGATTTTTTAATTTATCCTACAACACCTTTTCGCATTGTAACAGTTAGTAAGCTTATTCTGAGCATAAAAAAGTCCTGCCAAAATAGTATTGACAGGACCAATTATTAGGATTAATATGTATATAAGCTAGTGCCCGGCTATAAAATCCTGGTAATTCTTCTCACTTTCAAAATAGGCTACATTGCCGTGCATTTACCGGATCAAAACAGCAACATTACTACTTAAAACAGACATATTTCACTTTCACTCTTGTCCATATCACGCCCTGACCACTGCCATACCGGCAAAAAAAATACTGCTCCGAAACCCGAAGCAGTACACGATCATTATAAAATAAATGAATTATTTTTTTGATTCTTCTACAGATACTTTTCTGAATTCTTTTAAAAGTTTGCTTAATTCTAAAGCTGACTTACGGGCTCTTGTTCCGGCTGCTTTATTTCCTTTTTCTACTTGAATTTCAGATTCAGCTTTGAATGTCTCAATTTCGGCGTTGATTTTAACTAATAAGTCTTTCATGATAATATATTAAAATTAAGCTGCAAAAATACTAATTCCTCTTAATTCACGGGCTATTGAAAGGAATTATCTCCTAATTTATTTAGCATCATACGGCTATCAAACAATAACTTTTACAGTAAGCAGCCGGCACGATATTCAACTTTCCGGTATTTTAAAACAGCAACCGCTTCTTTTACAGCATGCTACCGTAAAAATAAAAGAGAGGGAATGCAAACGTCCCCTCTCCTTCTGCAAGGAAGTAATAATTTACTTAAGATTACTTTCAATTCACTTGTAAACGCCCTACCAATCAAATTAAACAACTTCACAAAATTCTTGGCAAGTAATAATCTTTGTTTTCAATTTAACCGATAATTATGACTACAACATTATTAGCACTGTCATTGGCTTTTGCTTCCTTTTTTGTTAACTAACTGTTTTTAATTCAATAACGACACGGCGACATCCGTTTCAATTATCTACGTTCCTAAATCTATTTACACTTTTTAAACAATCATTTTCTTAAAAAAAGCTATCACTTAAGCTTTTTTCCCTTCCTGATACTTTCATCCTTTTTAGCATTACTGCAGCTTTAGTTTCAGCATCAGGACACTACAAATGGAGAAAAAATAATGCTGAAAACAAAAAATTACACTACACAATTATACTCAAGCCGGAAACTTTTTTTTGAACCCTTATCCATAAAGATATCCCAGCCCGCAAGTGTTTTGGGGCGAGTGATACTCAAAAAATGTTTTGTGTACAATTGCGTAGGACGGAACCGGAAAAGGACTGTTTAATGGTGCTAATATGCGGCATTAAAAAACCGCCTCTTTTAGAAAAGGCGGTTTGCTTTGAAAAATATCGTGTGCTGTTTTAATCCGTTTTTAGATTATCCTGAACAAATTGCCAGCAGTATTCTTTAATACTTTGTCTTACTTCCCGAAATTGCCGGTGTATCTCCGGAAGCGTTCCGGTAGCCTGAACCGGATCGGGAAAGTTCTGGTGCAGCTTTTGCGCTTTTGTCGGGAAAAACGGGCAGCGTTCTTTTGCATTATCACAAACGGTAATTACAAAATCGAAAGCGATGCCGGCATATTCATCAATACTATTTGATGTATGCCCGCTGATATCCACACCATCTTCTTTCATTATGGCAATAGCCAAAGGATTCACACCGTGGGTTTCCACGCCTGCACTGTAAATTTCGGCAGTGCTGCCTGCAAAATAACGTAAATAACCTTCTGCCATCTGGCTTCTGCAACTATTACCGGTGCAGAGAATGAGTACTTTTTTTGGGGTCATAAAATTGTTTTTTAAGGTATAAACTTGTTCGGACTAACAGGATCAAGACGGGAACTTCTATCAAAGGCCCGATAACGCCAGCAAAGGCTTGCGGAGAATGGATTCCAAACACACCTATGGCTACAGCGATAGCGAGTTCGAAGTTGTTTCCTGTTGCGGTAAACGCCACGGCAGCATTTTTATCGTAAGGAATGCCAAAGGCTTTGCCGGTAAAAAAACTGATCAGGAACATCAGTACAAAATAGAGCAGCAAAGGGATGCTCACTTTAATTACGTCTTTGGGAAGCGCTAAAAAAGCTTCTCCTTTCAGGCTGAACATCAATACAATTGTAAACAACAGTGCATAGAGCGTAAAGGGACTTATAAAAGGCAGGAACCGGGTTTGAAACCAGTGTTTACCTTTCATTTTTATACAAGTGTACCGGCTTAAAAAACCAAGTACAAAAGGCAATCCCAGGTACAGCAATACGCTTTCGGTTACATCCCGCATCGGAACCGCAATATTAAAGCTTCCGATTCCTAATTTTTCCGGCAGCACATTCAGAAACAGCCATACATAAAAACTATAGGAAAAAATCTGAAAAATACTGTTTAAAGCAATTAGTAAAGCGGCATATTCCCTATTGCCTTTTGCCAGATCGTTCCAGACAATGACCATCGCAATACACCTGGCTAACCCGATTAATATCAGGCCGGTCATATAGGCCGGTTCATCCCGCAGCAATATGACAGCCAAGGTGAACATCAGTAATGGTCCGACTATCCAATTGAGTATCAAAGAAACGGATAATACCGTTTTGTTCTTAATCGCTTTCGGCAATAAGCCATACTCTACTTTTGTCAGCGGCGGATAAAGCATTAACAGCAAACCTATTGCCAGCGGAATATTGGTAGTTCCCCAGGACAGGCTGTCGATTAGCGTGGTTATACCCGGAAAGATATTCCCCAACAGTATACCGAAAAGCATTGCCAGAAAAATCCACAGGGTCAGATACCGGTCTAAAAAACGAAGTTTGGTCTGCATCACGGGTTCTAATTAGCAGCATCCGGAATCCGGAGAACAACAGGCAGCTGTTCCGGAATGGATTTCTGAAAGTTTTATTTTTGTTTTTTGCGGCGGTATTCCGCAGGCATCGTTAGCCAGACAGGTCGTTGTTTTATTTTTCAGTATAAAATTGTTCCCGTTAAAATCAAGATCATATTTTCCGATCGTTTCACTTTGGTATTCCACTTCAATTTCCAGGTCTTCCATTTGTAGTTTTGCTTCGGAAAGTTCTATAATATGAAGCAGTTTAGCCGGTTTTAAACGGTGTTCATAATCATCGGCATCCCATAACTGGAAGTTGGCTACTTTTTCATCACGAACGGTACCGCCGCAATCTATAAAGTGGCGCGTAATGATTCCTACTTCTGTTACATGAAAGTGTTCGGGCACAAAACTTCCGTTTTCGAGCTGAAAAGCGACATTATCCAATGCCGGCAGCATTTCTTTTACTTGTGATAGTTTCATAAATGGTTGTTTTATTTAATTGTAATATCGCATTATTACGATGGTTTGTTTTAAAAAAAATGCTAACAGCATTTTTCTATTCCTGCGTTTTCAATAAAAAAGTTATTGAGTTCGCTTTTGATCTGTTTCCAGCTCTGTTCGTCAATACAATAACAAACACTGGTTCCTTCAATATTTCCTTTTATAATCCCGATGTTTTTCAATTCTTTCAGATGCTGGGATATCGTTGCCTGTGCCAGTCCTAACTCTCCGACCAAATCATTACAAATGCAGCTGTTTGCTTTAATGATATGCTGCAGGATCGCTATCCGCGCCGGATGGGCCAATGCTTTCAGTATGGTTGCCAGCCGGTTTTGTTCTTCGTTAAATATGTCGGATTTGGTTACGCCCATTTTTACATTTATTATATCGCAATATTACGATAATTAATTTGATTTAAAATCAATTCCTCCTTTTTTTAGTCTGTCTTTTCCCGAATACTACTATTTACCGGATTGTATCTATTGCTGTTCGCTGTATATTTTTAATAATGCTAAAGCCAGATTCGGTTCAATACGGGTAATTCTTCCGGTAGTAATATTCACCCCGACACCAACATTAGCAGGCCCTATCCCTATCCCGGTCATGCCGATACCCGAAAAACTAAGGAAAGTACTGTATTCGTTTTCTCTTCTTTTAATCCACAAAGCCATCCCGGTAAAACCGCCTTTGCTCACTTTAATTTCTTCACCGATTTTTACATCGAATACTTTAAACTGCCCGTTGCCGATTTCATATTTTTCTCCCTGAACTTTATAGCTTTGTGTTTTGTTTTCGGTGAGGTCCTGACTGCCATAAACAAAAATCTTATTTTTAGGAATGTGTATAACGTTAGCTTCAAAAAGGGCATCCTCACAAAAAAAAGTGCTCAGAATCAATTCCCCGGTGGCATTGTCTAATTTTCTAAAACTTTCAAATTTAAAAGCATTGGCACCATATTTCTGGGTTTCGCTTTTTATCTTATCAAACAGCCGGACTACATTTTTAAGTTCCCCTGTTGCTTTTACTGTAGCAATTAACCGGGCATTGGCGAGATCCGTTTTTTCCGTTAAATAAATAAACTGCCTGTACTTAGGGTCTTCAATAGAATCATTTTTCCGGAGAAACTCGATATGCTGTGAAAAAGAGTAATGTGCTAAAAAAAGTAATCCTAAAATCAGTAATTTTTTCATCTGCTTATTATATTAATGGTACCGGAAAAAAAGCAGACTAAAATAGCGCTTTTCCCTGAAATCCCGGTTAAAAATGGTTTTGTTTATGGAATCGAAAAAACGTTAATATGCTTTTGTTCGGAACGGTTCAGCCGATAGCTGGCAGTACACCATAAAAAAAGCTGAAGTATAAAAACTCCAGCTTCTCTAATTTATTTTTTAAACACTATTTTTTGGCTTTGTCCAAAGCACCTTTAGCGTCTTCTTTTACTTTTTCAGCACCAGCTTTAACATCTTCCACTGCTTTATTGGTAGCGTCTTTTACTTCACCAGCAGCTTCTGTAGCTTTTGCTTTAGCAGCATCCCAGGCGCTTTTCGCTTTATCAACAGCTTCCTGAGCTAATTTTTCAGCAGCTTTATCGCCTTTTGCTTTAGCTTCCTCTAAGGATTTTTCAGCGGCTTTTAAATCTTCCTGCAGTTTTGTTTCCTCCGGATTTGCTTCAGGAGCTACCTCAGGTGCCGGCGGCGGTGCTACTTCCATAGTTTCTTCTTCCGGTTTTGGCGTTTCTTTTTTACAAGATGTTGCAAATAATAATCCGCATAATGCCAGGGTTAATGTTAGCTTTTTCATTGATCTATAATTTTTATGGTTTAAACTTATTCCTAAAATTATAAAAAAAATAAATCAATTCACTTATTTTCAGCGTAAATCATTATTTTTTAATAAAAAACAAATGCTAAATACTTTTTTAAGCAGCTGTTTTTAAATATTTCTTTCTCTATTCCTTAATATGCATCAACAATGGGATGCTGTTTCAAAACAGCAATGCCGGTTCCATGATATCGGATTTTTATATTTCCGGCACACTTTACTGCTTTATTCTTTTCCTGTTTCACAATTAGTCGGTATTTTTGTGTGCTTAAAGTCCTTTCCTAATGATTACTAAACCTTCCCATCCAATCTACAATATTCATTTTGGTTTGGTTTGCTTAAGCTCCCTGTTATTTTCTGCCAGTTTTAACATGCTCATTCCCGAGCTGCCGGATTATCTGAGCAGTATGGGCGGAGCAGAATACAAAGGATTGATCATTGCCTTATTTACGTTAACCGCCGGGATTTCCCGCCCTTTTAGCGGCAGGCTGACCGATACCTTAGGGAGAGTGCCGGTAATGGCAACCGGTTCGATAGTATGTTTTATCTGCGGCTTTTTATACCCGGTATTGGGAACCGTTTCCGGATTCCTGTTTTTACGACTGCTTCATGGTTTTTCCACCGGTTTTAAGCCTACCGCCACCGCTGCCTATGTGGCCGATATTATTCCGCGGGAACGCTGGGGCGAAGCACTCGGTATTCACGGGCTGTGTTTTAGCACCGGAATGGCAATAGGTCCCGCCATAGGAAGTTCCATTAAGTTATATTCGTCCATGAATATGCTGTTTTATGCTTCCTCCGGATTTGCCTTATTATCAATTCTTATTCTGATGAATATGAAAGAAACGCTTAAAAATAAAGAGCGTTTCCGGTTTTCCATTCTTAAAATATCCCGAAAAGACATTATAGCCGTAGAGGTTTTACCGGCAGCAATTGTTACCTTTTTATCTTATGTTGCCTATGGCGCCATACTGACACTGATTCCGGACTGGAGCGAACACATGGGAATTGCCAACAAAGGTTTGTTCTTTATGGTTTACACCATTGCCTCGCTGGTTATCCGTTTTGTTGCCGGTAAGGCTTCCGATAAATACGGCCGTATCCACGTTATAAAAATCGGTCTGGTACTCCTCTTTATCTCGCTCTTTGTTATCGGCTACTCCGAAAGCTTTACCGGATTAATGCTCGGATCCACCATTTACGGAGTGGCAACCGGAATCTTATCGCCGGCTTTAAATGCCTGGACGGTCGATATGAGTCATGCCGATCACCGCGGTAAAGCAATGGCTACCATGTATATTGCTTTGGAGGCCGGAATCGGACTGGGCGCCCTGTGTGCCGGTTGGTACTATCAGGACGTGATTGCTAAAATACCGGTCATTATGTATGTAACGGCTGGAATTACCGTTTTGGCACTGCTATACATGCTGCTGCGTACAAAAACGGAACTGAAAACAGAATAACTATTATTTCCTGATAAAATGATAACGGGCGGCTATATAGCTGCCCGTTTTTTTTTGGACAGGCACGCCTGAAAAACAGCTAATTTTCCCCGGGCTGATTTCCGTATCTTTTGTCTGAAACTACGTTTACATAACGGACAATTGGCTTTTTTTAGAATTAAATACTACTTTTTTAAACATTATTCTAAATTTTATTTGTATATCTCAAAATAAAGTTTTAAGTTTATCCTGTTGTAAAACAACAACATACACTCCCCATTAAAATAACATACGGTTATCGTTCCCCATATAACCAAAACAAACAGCAACAGGAATAGCCTTTTGCTGCACCGGGTGTTTTTTGTGTAAACCCACAAAAGTACTGCCCGGTAAACAGGTACTATTTGTAAATCTAAAAGCGAGATTATGAATCAAAAACAAATTAAAACCATTTGTTATGCCGTATTGTTTATACTTGGGGGATTGCTCACCGGATGCGAATTGGAAGAAGATGTTATTCAGAAGAATGCTTACCGGGAACGGCTTGCCATACGCAACAGCACTTTTGAAGCGCTCTCAAAGGAACAGCCCTTTGTTCAGGCACTTTCCGGCTTAAACAAAGGCAAACACGGCAAAGGCAGCTTCTCCGGAACAATCATGGAAGCCCAATACGGCTTTACGATTTTACCGGATAAAGCGGTTGTGATCGAAAAAGAAGGGAAAACCTCCTATACTTTTCAGATCGTCCGGGAAACACCGGACAGCACCTGTTTTGAAAACCTGGTGATCCATACGGATAATCCCGGCTCTACCAGGGCTTTTATCGTAAAATACACTCCGGAAGTACCTATTGTCCCGAGTGTCACGCACGAATCCTTTTATTTTAGCGGAGCGATCCGCATTACACCAATTGAATACAATGCTGAGCTGGCAGGAAAAAAAATAGTCTGTGTTACGGCAACGGTGATGATGTGTGACCAGTCCTGGTCGGGAAGCGGATCGACCACACCGCATGTGGCGACTCAGTATTGCAACAACCCGAACCACTTGTTTGAGGTAACCACTACAACCTGCGATATGGTAGCCGGAGGCGGCAGTTTTGGTGCCGGCGCCGGACAATACTCCGGTGGAGACGGTATGGGCGGTACCGGAGGTGGCGGCGGTGATGGCGAACCCGGAAATGATGATGGGCTGACACCGCCGAATCCTTGTCCGCGTTGTCCTGATTTTACAACGGTGCCGGTGTTGGAACCATCGGAACCAGCAGTACATTGCGATAAATTAAAAGAGCTTTTAAAAAGCGCAGCTGTTAAAAATGCTATTCGTGCCCTGAATAGTGAACAGGTTTTTGGCGGCACTAAAGAAAAAGGCTATAACCTGGCGCTAAACCCGCAAAATAAACTAATAGCAACCGAAGTGCCTTATCAGAGTACAGGAGAGAGTTCTGTTCGGTATTCTCAGTCTGCTATGCTTTTTGGAGGGATTCATTGTCATTTGTTTTCACATTTTCCGATGTTTTCTCATGACGATGTTGCTATACTAAGTGGCTTTTATACCCGTTATAATTATTCAGGAAATAACGGGGTGCCGGATCCTACTATTCCGGTACATATTTTAGTATCCGAAATTGGAGTATATGCCATTAGTGCTGATGATGTTGAAAGTTTGCAAAAATTAACTTCTATTTATTTAGACAGAAAAAATAAAGATGATTTTAGAAAAGAATTAGAAAATGCATATAAAAAAGTAGAGAAGCAGAGTTTTGTAACTGCTGAAAGCTACCAAAAGGCATTTTTAGAGTATTTAAAGCAGTACAATTTAAAATTTTCTTTATATAAGGCTGATGACGATCTGACGAAATGGACTAAATTAGCTTTAAATCCTGATTCAAACACGAATATTCACAATTCTATAATAATGACTAATTGTAATTAATATCACTATGAAAAATATACTTACGATAATAATCTTATCATTTTTATTTTCTTGCAAAGCTCAGACTATAGTACCTCTTGCAAGTGATAGTGATATGACATATAAAAGCGGTACCTATAATAAGGATGTAGACAATGATTTTGATAAATATGTTGGTACCTGGAAGTACCAACAAGGTAATACATCATTAAAAATAATATTTAAAAAAATAACATTTGATCATTTTGTGACTGAATATAAAAATTATTATCAGGATATTTTGGTTGGTGAATATCAATACATTGAAAACGGAATTGAAAAAGTAAACACGCTACAGCAAATGATTACACAGCCTAATAATACGAGTGAATATAATATTTCAGGAAACTTAATCTGGACAAAAAACTTGTATCCAAAATGTTCAGAATGCGATGAAAATGAAAGGCGGATAAAATTATTTATCTCCGATCCATTAAGAGAATATCTTTCAAATGCTATTATTTTACGATATAAAAATGAAAATGGCACAGAAAAGATAATTGCAAAAATCTTAAAAAATGGTACTTCATTTATGCCTCCAGATAATGCTCCGGATGAAATGCGTATTCCTTACGGTGAATATGTTTTGATAAAACAACCGTAATGAAAAGCATATTCATAGCAGTGTTAGTCTCTTTCCTTTTATCCTGTAAAGCACAGGTCATAGTACCTCTTGCGGATGATAGTGATTTGGCGTTTACAAACGGAACCTATAATAAAGATGTTGACAATGATTTTGATAAATATGTGGGAACCTGGAAGTTTCAGCAAGGAAATACATCTTTAACAATTCGTTTAAAAAAAATGGTTTATAATCACTATTCTTCTTATAAAAACTATTATCAAGACTTAATAGTAGGCGAATATAGTTATATAGAAAATGGAATAGAAAAAGTGAATACAATGGAACAGATGACTTCTCCCCCTGCTAAAGCCGGAGAGCATAATATTTGGGGTAATCTTATCTGGTCAAAAAATCTATACCCAAAGTGTGTAGAATGTGCGGAAAATGAGAGAAGAATTAAATTGCGAATAAGAGATTCTCAGAGGAGCTATCTTTCAAGTGCTATTATTTTACGCTATGAAAATGGTACAGAAAAGATAATTGCTAAAATCTATAAAAATGATAGTTCGTATATGCCGCCGGATAATGCTCCGGATGAGATGCGTATTCCTTATGGAGAATATGTTTTGATAAAACAGCCGTAATGAAAACTATACTCACAATACTATTAGTTTCTTTCTTTTTATCCTGTAAAACACAGACAATTATTCCTATAGCAGGAGAATATAATCCTCAGAAATACAAAAGTGGAACCTATAATAAGGATGTAGACAATGATTTTGATAAATATGTTGGAACTTGGAGATTTCAACAAGGTAATGCTTCCTTAATAATAGTATTTAAGAAAATAGTACATGATTATTTTGCAAAAGGAAATTTTTATGAAGATTTATTAGTTGGCGAATATCAGTACATTATCAATGGAGTAGAAATAGTTAATACTTTAGATAGGATAAATATAGTTTTAAGTCAAGATGATGTGAATAATATTGAAGGAAATCTTATTATTCATCGTGGAGTATATCCCCAATGTAGCGAATGTTCATTAAATGAAAAACGAATTAAGCTGCATATCAGGGATTCGGAAAGAGAATACTTGGATAATGCAATTGTATTACGCTATAAAAATGAAAATGGTACAGAAAAGATAATTGCAAAAATCTTTAAAAACGGTACTTCATTTATGCCACCTGATAACGCTCCTGATGAAATGCGGGTTCCTTACGGTGAATATGTTTTGATAAAACAACCGTAATGAAAAGCATATTGATAATACTGTTAGTTTCTTTCTTTTTATCCTGTAAGGCACAGATTGTAGTACCTCTTGCAAGTGATAGTGATTTGGCGTTTACAAACGGAACCTATAATAAAGATGTTGACAATGATTTTGATAAATATGTGGGAACGTGGAAGTTTCAACAAGGAAATATGTCTTTGACTTTTGTGTTAAAAAAGATAACGTTTACGTACTACCAAAAAATGAATTATTATGAAGATTTGCTAATAGGTGAATATAAATTTATTGAAAATGGTAATGAAAAGGTAAATACGTTAAACCAGATTATTAATCCACCAGCGAAGACAGGAGATCATAATGTTTGGGGAAATTTATTATGGACAAACAATTTATATCCAAAGTGTAACGATTGTTTAGAAAACGAAAGAAGGGTGAAACTATCCATTACTGATCCATTAAGAAAATATCTTGAGAATGCTGTTATTCTACGTTACAAAAATGAAAATGGAACAGAGAAGATAATCGCTAAAATCTATAAAAGTGATGGTTCATTTATGCAGCCTGATGGCTCCCCTGATGAGATGCGGGTTCCTTATGGTGAATATGTTTTGATAAAACAACCGTAATGAAAAGCATATTCATAACAGTGTTAGTTTTTTTCTTTTTATCCTGTAAGGCACAGATTGTAGTACCTCTTGCAAGTGATAGTGATATGACATATAAAAGCGGTACCTATAATAAGGATATAGATAACGATTTTGATAAATATGTTGGAACCTGGAAGCACCAACAAGGTAATACATCATTAAAAATAGTATTAAAAAAAATAACATTTGATCATTTTGTGACTGAATATAAAAATTATTACCAGGATATTTTGGTTGGTGAATATCAATATATTGAAAACGGAATTGAAAAAGTCAATACTTTACAGCAAATGGAGTTAATGCCTTCAGAAGCAAGTGGCTATAATATCTCTGGAAATTTGATCATTGGCAAGAATACATATCCAAAATGTTCTGAATGTAATTTAAATGAAAGAAGAATAAAACTACGATATAGAGATCCTGAAAGGAAATATTTAAGTAATGCTATTGTTTTGCGATACAAAAATGAAAATAGTGTTGAGAAGATAATTGCAAAAATCTTTAAAAACGGTACTTCATTTATGCCACCTGATAACGCTCCGGATGAAATGCGTATTCCTTACGGCGAATATATTTTGATAAAACAACCGTAATTATTGGGCACTCTTGTCTATCCCAAAGCATGGGTTAAGGAACCTGGGCAACCAGTTCCAGCCGTTTCACAACACTATGCTGCATCAATAATGTTCCGGGTGATAAAACGGCATTAGCCCCTACTTTTGTATTATCGCCCACCAAGGCACCAAATTTTTCAACTCCGGTCGCGACTATACTGCCGTCATGCATAACAAAAATCAGTTTGTTATCCCGTTCGTTATAATGGTTCGCAATTACCGAACCCGCTTCAAAATTTACGTTACTGCCCACGATGCTGTCGCCTATAAAATTAAAATGGGCAGCCGCTGTATTTTCAAGGAGAATGCTGGTTTTAATCTCACAACCGGGACCGATCTTTACGGAACTCGCCAGATAAACACCGCCTCTCAGGTATGCATGCGCGCCTATAAAGCAGTTTTCAGCAATAATTACCGGTGCTTTTAAGGTTACGCCTTTTTCGATAACAGCCGTTTTATGAATCGCAATACCGTCAATAATGGTATATTCTTTTTCCGGTAATGTGGCTATTTTAGCATAAATACTATCCGGAATTTTAGAAGTTACTTCCCATGGTTTCCAATCTTTTTGAAAAGGAAAATGTTTGATAAAATCGGCGGTATAATGTGATAACATCTTGTCTTTGTAATTACAGTGATTTAAAAGTACAAAATCATTTTATTTCCTCAGACTATATAATCGAATTAAAATGTTGCAAAATTATACCAATCGGTATATATTTGTATTGTATTTTTTATCGTCATGAACAAAGCCGAAAAAACAAAGCAGTTTATTATTGAGAAGACCGCTCCTATTTTTAATATGAAGGGCTATTCCGGCACGTCCATGCAGGATATCACTTTAGCCACCGGACTGACCAAAGGCAGTATATACGGGAACTTTAAAAATAAAGACGAAGTGGCACTGGCTGTTTTTCAGTACAATTATGAAAAAATGCAGACTTTGTTTATACAGGAGATCAGCAAAAAGACTACCTACCGGGAAAAATTAATGAGCTATCCGGAACTGTATGAAAAATTCGCCACCGAAAGATTTCCTTTGGGCGGCTGTCCGATTATGAATACCGCAATTGAAGCAGACGATACCCATCCGCAGCTCAAAGCATTGGCAAAAAAAGCCATGCTGTTCTGGAAAGACAGCCTGGTACGCCTGATCAATAAAGGTATCGAAAAGAACGAATTCAAAAGCACTACTAACGCCGATGAAAATGCCCTGACCATTATCGCTCTGATTGAAGGCGCAATAATGATGATCAACCTGACCGGCAAGTTGGACTATCATCAGTCGATGATGAATACCCTCCGAAAAGTAATAACCGCACTATAAAAATTTTTTAACCAAAAATATACCGATCGGTATAAAATAAAATTATGAAAAACGTCAATATTATTCTCGCAAAAAGAACCCCGACAGGAGGTTTTCTCGGCAGTCTTTCGCATTTGAGTGCCACCGAATTAGGAAGCATTGCCATCAAAGCTGTTTTAGACCATACCGTGGTTCCGGCAGCTGCCATAGATTCGGTATATATGGGCAATGTATTATCGGCAAATCTGGGACAGTCACCGGCACGCCAGGCAGCACTGTTTGCCGGTATTCCCAACGAAACCGACTGTACCACTGTTAACAAGGTTTGCGCCGCCGGGATGAAAGCCGTTATGCTGGGCGCACAGCAGATTCAGCTGGGCATTGACCAGGCGGTAATAGCCGGCGGTATGGAAAGCATGAGCAATGTGCCGCACTATACCCAGCAGCGAAAAGGCAATAAAATGGGCAATTCCACTCTGGTAGACGGTTTACTGAAAGACGGTTTAACCGATGTTTACAACGGTTTCCACATGGGCAATGCCGCTGAGATTTGTGTACGGAAATACCAGATCAGCCGCGAAGAACAGGATCTTTATGCGCTTGCTTCCTATAAAAAAGCGACCGACGCTACCCAATCCGGAAAATTTAAAAATGAAATTATCCCGATAAGCATCCAAACAAAAAACGATACACTTATTTTCCAGGAAGACGAAGACATTTACAAGATCATTCCGGAGAAAATCGGGAAATTAGCGCCTTCTTTTGAAGAAAACGGAACCATTACCGCAGCCAATGCCAGCAATCTTAATGATGCTGCCTGTGCGATATTACTGGTTTCCGATGAAATGGTTGCACAATACCAACTACAGCCTTTAGCAAGAATTATCGGTTATGCCGATGCGGCACAGGCACCGGAATGGTTTACCACTTCCCCTTCCATTGCGATTCCGAAAGCTTTACAGCAAGCCGGATTAACCCTTGATGCAATCGATTATTTTGAAATTAACGAAGCCTATGCTTCGGTGATTTTAGCCAACCAGAAAATCTTAGGCCTGGATCCGGACAAAGTCAACGTATATGGCGGCGGTGTGGCTATGGGCCATCCTATAGGCGTTTCGGGCGCAAGGATTATCACCACCTTATTGTCTGTCTTACAACAGGAAGGCGGTAAATATGGTGTAGCCGCTATTTGTAACGGCGGCGGCGGCGCATCGGCAGTCGTGATTGAAAACATTACCCGCTAAATCCAAAACATTATCCCAATGAAAAACGAGGCATTCGAATATTTAAAACAACATATCGGAAAAGAAGTGAGTACTTCTCCTTCCCCTTTTATGAATTGGCTCAAACCGACCATGCTGGCGGTGGAAGAAGGCCGTTTGTCCTTTCAGTACACCATTCGCCACGAAATGACCAATCCCTATAAAACCCTGCATGGCGGCATCGTAGCAGCCATGATTGACGATGCGATTGGCGCAACTTTAATCTGCTACGGAGAGCCCTATTTTTATCCCACGATCAATAACGTTATCGATTATTTTGCCTCGGCAAGAGAAAACGATATTATCATCGCCGAAACAAGTATTATTAAAAAAGGCAACCAGATTGTCAATGCACAATGTGAGATCTGGAATAACGACAAATCTAAGCTCCTGGCCAAAGGATATACGAATCTTTTAAAGACCGGAATGAAATAACCCAATGAGCAGCCCTGTTTTACACGCAGGGCTGTTTTTATGTAAAAGCAAAAGTATTCTTAAATTTTACTTACTAGTAAGTAAAATTTTTATATTTGTACCATGAATGCTACCAGAGAAGAAATAATCCGTATTGCAGATGAGCTGATTCGCTCAAAAGGATACCATGCTTTCAGCTATGCCGATATTTCAAAAGTATTGGGCGTTAAGAATGCTGCCATCCATTATTATTTTCCTTCCAAATCGGATCTGGGTGTTGCCGTGATTGACAATACCGCAGAAAAATTCCAACAGACGATCCGATCCTGGGAACAATTGCCGTATGAAACGCAATTTCAGCATTTTGTGACCATGCATCAAAAAACCCAAAAGAACGAATGGGTCTGCCTGATGGGCGCTTTATCGCCCACTTATGATACCCTGTCTGAAAGCATGCAGCTCCAATTGAAGGAACTGGCAGACAACATCATTATATGGCTGACCGGTTTATTAGAAAACGGAAGAGCAAAAGGCGTTTTTCATTTTACCGAAGAAGCCAAAGCCAAAGCCTATTGCATTCAGTCTTCCCTTTTAGCATCACTATTACTGAATAAAGTACTCAAAAATGATGTGTACCAGGTCATTCAGAATACTATTTTAACTGTTTAGCTTTTAACCCGCTTACCGTTTCCGGTGAGCTCACCATAAAAGGAATAAAAATGAAAAGAGTCGTAATAACAGGTCTGGGTGCCTTAACACCCATTGGAAATACTATCGATACCTTTTGGAACAACAGTATCAACGGCGTAAGCGGTGCCGGATTAATCACCCGTTTCAATGCCGAAAAATTCAAAACACGGTTAGCCTGTGAAGTCAGGGATTTCAAACCGGAAACATACTTAACCCACAATGAGATCAAACGAAGTGATTTGTTTACGCAATATGCTTTGTACACCGCTGCACAGGCCATGGAAGATTCCGGTCTGGATGTTGCCAAAATGGATCCGTTTGATATCGGGGTGATCTGGGGCGTTGGCCAGGGCGGGATGGAAACCTTTGAAAACGAAGTGCGCGATTTTACTTTAGGGGACGGTACACCGCGTTTCAATCCGTTTTTTGTTCCGAAGCTGATTGTCAATATGGCTTCCGGTATGATTTCGATGAAATATGGTTTACAGGGCATTAACTATACCACCGTTTCGGCTTGTGCCACTTCCAATACAGCCATTATGGATGCTTATAATTACATCAAGCTTGGCAAAGCCAAAGTATTTATCACCGGAGGTTCCGAAGCGCCTATCACACCGGCTTCAATGGGTGGTTTTGCTGCCATGAAAGCGATGTCGACACGCAACGACGACCCAAAAACAGCCAGCAGGCCTTTTGACAGTAACCGGGATGGTTTTGTAATGGGCGAAGGTGCCGGAGCATTGATCCTGGAAGATTATGAGCATGCTGTTAAGAGAGGTGCCAAAATCTATGCAGAAGTAGTAGGTGCTTCAATGACAGCCGATGCGTACCACATGACTTCTCCGCATCCGGAAGGTATTGGTGCTGCAAAAGCCATGCAGCTGGCTCTGGAAGAAGCCCGATTGAATCCGGAACAGATTGATTATATCAACATGCATGCTACGTCTACTCCTGTTGGCGATATCAGCGAGTTAAATGCGGTCAAAAAAGTGTTTACAAACAGTTCCAATTTAAGCATCAGCGCCACGAAGTCCATGACCGGGCATTTACTAGGAGCTGCCGGTGCTATTGAAGCGATCCTGTCTATAAAAGCCATTAATCACAATATTATTCCGGCTACCATTAACCTGCACGAACCGGATAAAAATATCCCGGGCGATATTCATATTGTTGCCAATACTGCCATTGAGAAAAAGGTAACTGCCGTCATGAGCAATGCTTTTGGTTTTGGCGGCCATAACGGCATCATTGTCCTCAAAAAGATCTGATAAATACCATAAAAAAGGCTAAAATCCATTGAATTTTAGCCTTTTTTATTGCCTGGAACTGTCTTAAAAAAACAGCCTTATTTTCTTTTATAATCGAATGTGGCCGGGAATTTACGGGTAACGATATTCGGTTCGGTGATGATTTTTTTGCCATATTTCGGGTTGATCTGCCTGTCCATAAACGTTTCGTCTTTAAACTTCTTATGCTCTACTATAGCCGATACTTTTACATTCACATCGATTGGCTGCACATAGTTATCATTTTTAAGCATTACATAGAATTTTCCCTGCAGCATCCCCGATTCGGTAAAGCGCTTAAAGGTGGCTACACCCCTGCCAAAATCATAGGATTTAATAGGCTTGTCCTGTAAAAACAGTTTTTTGTTTTCTTCATTTACCAATGCATATTCCACGTCTTCACCAATAGACGGCAAAGCCAGATTGGTCACTGCTCCGGCGGCAATTCCACCTAACGGACTGGTAAAAATGGTCGTTGCTCCCTGAACAGCGCCCACAATCATCTTGCGGTTTTGCTGCCAATAGTCATTACTTTCTTTTCCTACGCCAACCCAGTATGCCCAGGCTACCACTTTTTTGGTTTCGTTAGCGGTAACAGCATTGTTGGGCAGGCTGAAAAAAACGCTTGACTGGCTCGCATCCAGGCTGGTTTTTGCATTCACCCGCTGGCTTTTATCCAAAACCATTTCTTCATATTTCTTTTCGTAGGTTACGACCTTTCTGGTTTTCTGCACCAATAACGTATCATAGCCGGTTACGACATCTTTCGTAAACGAATTCCAGGTAGTATCCTGTTCCGTTACCCATTTTACCGTGGTAGTGAAGTTTTTGGTTTCTTCCGCAGCCGGAATACGCTGGATAAGTACTTTTGCCAGTTTTTCTTCGGCATCGCTGTTTTTAAACAGAAATTTAAAAACGGCTTTATGATTTACCGTTATCAGCTGTTTTTTTACTTTTTTGGTATCTATTGTCCTGAATTTGACTACGTCCGGAAATTCCGAAACGGCAACTTCGCCGATCTTTTTGTTATTATCTTCTTCAAAAGTGAACAGCAGCTGGTCCCCTTCTGCAAATCCGTACAGCAATTCTTCGGAGGAATCGGGTTTTATTTTTAAGGTTATTTCGGCTACGGTTATCGGTTTCTGAGCCAAAACTAAATTTGCCATCATTACAAACAGCAGGGTAATTTTATTCATTTTTAATCGTTGGTTTATTTTTCAAATTCATAGTCGCGTTCCACTTTGGCAATGCGCACTTTAAAAGTACTATACCAGTCGGTTCTTCCTTTTGCCCTGGCAACACTGTGTTCCATATTCATTTTCCAGTGCTTTATCGCTTCCAGATCTTTCCAATAGGAAACGGTAATTCCTATTTCTGTTCTGGAGGATTCCACTCCTAAAAATCCCGGCTGTTCCTTTGCCAGAGCCACCATCCGGCTGGCCGTTTCTTCATAACCCTCTTCGAGAGCGGTTCTTTCGGAAGTAAAAATAACGGCATAATACGGCGGTTCGGGTGTTTGGGCTATCATTTTATAATTTTTTAGCTTCTTCCCAGAAAACGTCCATTTCGGCTAAGGTCATGTCTGCCAAAGGCTTGCCCATTTCACCGGCTTTACTTTCCAGGTACTGAAAGCGTTTTATAAATTTCTTATTGGTTCTTTCCAGAGCATCTTCCGGATTTACGTTTAAAAAGCGGGCGTAATTGATCATCGAAAACAGTACGTCACCAAACTCCGATTCGATTTTATCCTGATCGGCTTTCGCAACTTCCACCTGCAGTTCTTCTAATTCTTCCTGTACTTTTTCCCAAACCTGATGCGGTTCTTCCCAGTCAAATCCAACGCCTTTCACTTTATCCTGAATGCGGCTGGCTTTCACTAAGGCCGGCAGGCTTTTAGGCACGCCTTCCAAAACGGATTTTTTGCCTTCTTTGAGCTTTAGTTTTTCCCAGTTTTGTTTTACCTGTTCTTCATTTTCCACAACCACATCGCCGTAAATATGCGGATGGCGCTCTATGAGCTTGTCGGAAATGGAGTTCGCAACATCGGCTATATCGAAAGCGCCTTTTTCACTGCCAATTTTGGAATAGAAAACAATGTGCAGCAATACATCACCCAATTCTTTTTTGATTTCGTCCAGATCATTATCCAGAATGGCATCGCCCAGTTCGTAAACTTCCTCAATGGTAAGGTGCCGCAGGCTTTCCATGGTTTGCTTTTTATCCCACGGACACTGCGCTCTTAAGTCTTCCATGATATCGAGTAACCGGCTGAAAGCATCCAGTTGTAATTGACGTGTGTTCATTGCTTTAGAATTTGTGTAAAAATAAGAAATCCCGCCCGAAGGCAGGATTATTTATAAGGTACTTTTCAGAATTTTATTCTTCTGTAGCTGTTTCTTCTGTTGTAGCTTCCACTTCTGCAGGAGCGTCTTTAGAAACCAATCCTTTAGCCTGTAACATATTGTACCAGTTTAACACCTTTTTGATGTCGGAAGCATATACTCTGTCTTCATCAAATTGTGGTAAAACTTCTCTAAAGTATGATTCTAATTTTGCATTATCTTCTTTATGAGAAAGTGCCGGTCCGTTATCTTCTTTTTCAGCAATAGCTCTGAAAACTTCAGCCAGACGAACTTCTCCTTCATATGTATAAATTGAAATTTCCGATAATAAACTCACATTACTGCGCAATCCTACCGTGATTCTTTTACCGTCAAGTAATGACTCGGCAACAAATCCTGTTCTTGTTTGTAGTTTTAACGCGTATAAACCCGGTTTTCCTGAAATTGCTAATATTCTTTCGATACTCATTTTTATATTATTTTTTTTAGAGGAAGACAAATATCTAATCTTTGATTTGAAAAACAAAAATTATCGCCCTTTTTTGGCAATAAATTTCATTTTATAATCCGGACGAGTTTTTCCTTCCATGATGTTTTGTAATTTCTTAGAGATTAATCGCTTTTTTAACGATGATATTCTGTCGGTAAAAAGAATTCCTTCAATATGATCATATTCATGCTGAATAACTCTGGCAATCAATCCGTCGTAAACGTCTGTATGCTTGTTAAATTCTTCGTCGTAATATTCAATAGTGATTTTTTCTTTGCGGAAAACATCTTCTCTTACATCCGGAATACTCAGACAGCCTTCGTTAAAGCCCCATTCTTCGCCTTCTTCTTTTACAATTTTGGCGTTGATGAATGTTTTTCTGAAGTTTTTCAAAATTTCCTGTTCTTCCTGTGTAAGGTCTTCACTATCACTGAACGGTTCGCAATCTATAATAAACATACGAATAGCCAGCCCTACCTGTGGTGCTGCCAAACCAACGCCATAAGCATTATACATGGTATCGTACATGCTTGCAATGGTTCCTTTCAGATTCGGATAATCTTTTGAAACTTCTTCACATACTTTACGCAAAACGGGATCTCCGTATCCAATAATAGGTAAAATCATTGTTTTTAATTTATAAGGATTCAAAAAGAATTAAACCTCTTTTAAAAGACTTTTAATTCGAGCGCAAAAGTAATGAAAAAATACACATTGCAGGATGTATTCTTTTGTTTTGGCTTTTTTTAACCGTTTTTTTGCAAAATCCTTCTTAATTTTACTCCTACTTTTTTTACATTTTCTACCTTTGTTTTTAACACCGTGACGATGCTATATCAAATCAGAAAATTCATAGACAGCACCAATTTCACCAATGCCATAAAAGTAACGCTTGCCGCCGTAATCCCGTTTTTAGCTTTAGCCAATCTGGGGTATTTCAATATCGGTTTTACCGTTGCTTTGGGTGCCATACTCGCTTTCCCCAGTGATATTCACGGTAATTTAAAACACAAAATCAACGGTTTACTCGTCGCTGTTCTATTAGCCGCCGGATGTACTTTGCTCATCAGCGCCTGCAGTTCGCACCCGTGGATATTGTATCCGGTCATGGCTTTTTCGCTCTTTTTCCTTTCGATGTTATCGGCTTACGGCCAGCGTGCCAACCTGGTTTCGTTTTCGGGTTTAATTGCAATAGCCCTGGCTTTCAGCCATGATTACAAAGGCTGGGATCTGATCGTACACAGTACCTGGATTGCTGCCGGAGGGTTATTTTATATTCTTATTTCCCTGCTTTTCTATTTTATACGGCCCAAACGTTATGTTGAATTACTGACGGTTGATTGTATCCGGCTGACATCAAAATACCTGAAACTGCGAGGGGATTTGTGGAATATTGATGCCAATAAATCCAAGATCATTGAGAAACAGCTGCACCTGCAGGTAGAGATCAATACGATACACGAAAACCTGAGGGAGTTTTTAATTGGCGCGCAAAGCAGTTCCAGTAACTCCAATCACAACCGGAAAATGCTGATTGTCTTTACCACCATGGTGGATATCCTGGAATTAGCGCTTTCGACTTCTTTTGATTACGACAAGCTGCATAAAAAATTTGCTGCCCACCAAAAGGTACTGGCTACTTACCAAAACCTGGCGTATAATCTTGCTGCCAGCCTGAAAAAAATTGCAAAAAGCATCGAAAACGGCTCAAAATACACTTCCCGGCATTCATTACAGGAAGACCTTGAAGCGCTGGAACGCGTCATTGCCAATTATGAAAAAACGCTTGGTAAGGAAAATGCCTATGAAGGTGTTTTAATGCTCACCAACATGCTGCATTATGCCGAAAGACAGATTGAAAAGATCAAGACACTGGAACGGGTTTTCTCCGGTTCCATCAATATTAATCTCCAGGATTATAAAAACAGGAATAAGGACATTGAAAAATTCTTAACGCCGCAAAATTACCGCTGGAATACTTTAGTGGAAAACCTGAGTTTTTCCTCTACTTTTTTCCGCCATGCGCTTCGTATGACCATTACGCTGCTGCTGGGCTACATTATCGGCCGTTTTCTTCCGTTCCAGAATGTTTACTGGATATTGTTAACAATAGTGGTTATCATGCGTCCCGGATATGGCCTGACGAAACAGCGGTCTATTGAACGTATTCTGGGAACCGTTATCGGCGGAGTGATTGCTTTCGGCTTTTTATACATAACGAACAATCATACTGCTTTAGGGGTTTTATCGATTATTTCGATGCTGCTGGGCTTCACTTTTTCGAATACGAATTATAAGATTGGCGCCACTTTTGTGACCATGTATGTGATTTTTATTTACGGAATACTAACGCCCAATGTGAACGAAGTGATCCAATACCGTATTTTAGATACCCTGGTAGGCGCGGTACTTTCGTTTACGGCAAGTTACCTGCTATGGCCTTCGTGGGAGTTTTTAAATGTGCGTACTTTTCTGGAAAAGGCAATTGCAGCAAACAGGGATTACCTGAAAGAAATTGCCGTTTTTTACAATCAGAAAGGGGAAGTTACCACTTCGTATAAACTGGCCCGAAAGCATGCTTTTATTGAGATCGGGAACCTGATGGCTTCATTCCAGCGTATGATACAGGAACCCAAATCGAAACAACGGCAGAAATCGCAGGTTTTTAAGCTGGCGGTACTGAATCACACGTTACTGTCTTCGCTTGCTTCCATAGGGACCTATGTACAATCCCACAAAACAACCAAAGCTTCCGAAGCCTTTAATATCGTGGTGAATACCGTGGTGCGGAATCTGGATCAGGCGATAGCGATACTGAACAATAAAAAAGATATTGTTTCCTTAACAGAAGATGAAAAGAAACGCCTGGAAATCAGTTTTTCAGAATTAAAAAGCATCCGGGCCAGGGAATTGCACGAAGCCGTTACGGATGATGAGGATTTCCGCCTGCAGCTGGAAGAATCCCAGCTGGTTATCGAGCAGCTGATCTGGCTGACCAATCTGTCGGAAAACATTTTAAAAGCAATTATCACGTTAAAACAATGAGTCGTCCTAAAATAGGTTGACAGATTTTAGAATAAAAATATATTAACCAGTCAGGCTTACCTGGCTGGTTTTTTCATGTATAAAATTAGGTGTTTTCATCATTAAACTCAAATGAGGTCTTTTAGTATTATACGTTTCTATCGCTGTTTTTATAAGCTTTTCTAAAGTCTGACCATCTTTGCA
>Ga0209958_1000424_pt1 | contig 83126 bp, 59 predicted proteins | sample ThiBio_inoc_plan_FD_183942 | JGI IMG/M metagenome (GOLD analysis project Ga0209958, IMG submission 183942) | Wastewater bioreactor microbial communities from Cape Town, South Africa - Thiocy_inoc_plan (SPAdes) | ecosystem: Engineered > Bioremediation > Thiocyanate > Unclassified | place: South...
TCAAGACCACCGTGAAGGCCGAGGCCCCCAAGGCCGAGGCGAAGGCCCCCAAGAAGCCCGCCGCCAAGAAGGCCGCCGCGGCCCCCGCCGCCGAGGCCAAGGTCAAGCCCGCCGCCAAGGCGAAGGCCAAGCCCGCCGTCGCCAAGAAGCCCGCCGCGAAGAAGCCCGCCTCCAAGAAGGCCTCCCCCTCCGCCTGATCCCCACCGCCCACGCACATCGATCGCCGAGGCGAGCGGGACCACGACCCGCTCGCCTCTTCCGCGCGCCGGCCCGCGGCGTCAGCCCCTCAACCGGTCGTCGAGCCGCCCGATGAACGCCGACTTCCCCCGGTGGGCCTTCCGCAGCCCATCCAGCCGACTCCGGAACCCCTCCAGGTCGCCGGACCGCGCGGCCAGGTCGCGAAGGTCGACGAGCAGCGCGACGGCGAGGTCGTAGCCCTCGGCGTTCCTCGCCATGATCCGATCCGTCACCTCGCTCCAGGCCGCCTCGCCACGGCGCGCGACGGCGTCGAGATGCGCCGCCCGCGCCTTCTCCTCGGCGCGACGCTTCTTCCCCTCCAGCGCGTCGCGGGCCGCGAACAGCTCGGAGACCATCCGGCGCGGGCCGGCCTCGGCCTTCGTCTTCGGGCCGTGCTCCTTGCGATGCCTCGCCAGGAGTTCGGCGCGGAGGGCGACGTCCTCGCCGTCGGCCACCGGCCGGACGAGATAGTCCCCCTTCTCGTCGGCCGGGAGCTTCGAAATCCAGCGGACCAGCTCGGCGCGGAGGGGGCCCGCCGGGGCCTCCCCCGCGCTCGCCTCGGCGGCGGCCTTGAGGAGCAGCGGGTCGACCCGGAAGAATTCCGCCAGCGCCTCCAGCTCGGGGGGGAGCTTCTTGAGGCCCGGCGGGACGGGGGGCTCGGGGCGGTCCTCGGCCTCGTCGTTTTCGAACAGCCCGGAGAGCCAGGTGATGTAGAGGGGGCGGAGGTCGCCGCGGAGGAGGAGGTCGCGCACCGGCAGCAGGTCGGGCATGAACTCCTCGCCCTCGATCCAGCCCCCGTCCCCGCCCTCGATGTTCCAGTGGAGGTCGACCACGAGGAAGCCCTTCCCCTCGCGGACCTCCAGCACGTCCTCCGCCTCGTAGGCGCGGGCGGCTTCCAGGTCGAGCGCCCCTTCGGGGAGCCGGAACGACAGGTCGCGCGTCCCCCAGTTGGCGACGTAGAGGAAGGCGTCGAAGTAGCGGTCCATCAGGTCGGCCGGCTTGCCGCGGAAGTCGCCATAGTGGTAGGTGTTCGTGAAGCTCGTCGGCGTGATCTCGGCGCGGGACGACAGCTTGCGGAGGTCGTCCATCGCCTTCCGGTCCAGCGGGCGGTCGAGGGCGCGGAACTCGTAGTACTGGTACTCGCTCATGGGAAGGCTCCGAGGGCGGGGGCTTCGGGTGGATCGTACACCGAGGCCGGCCCTGTCGCCACCGATGCGGAGCGATTACTCTGGGCTGGTCGGCCCGGCCGCGGGCCCTCGGAAACCTCACGGAATGGATCCATGCTCGACGCCCTGGTCGTGTCCCCCCATCCCGACGACGCCGAGCTGGGCGCGGGCGGGACGATCGTCCGGCTGATGAAGCAGGGGTGGAAGGTCGGCATCCTCGACCTCACCAGCGGCGAGCCCACGCCCCTCGGCTCGGTCGAGAAGCGCCGGGACGAGACCGCCGCGGCCAACGCGAAGCTCGGCGACCCCTGGCGCCGGAACCTCGGCCTGCCGAACCGGAGCCTGCAACCCGACCTGGCCAACCGCCGGGCGCTCGCGGCGGTCTTCCGGCAGGTGCGCCCGCGGCTGATCTTCGCCCCGTACTGGGAGGACGCCCACCCCGACCACACGGCGGCGACCAAGCTGGTCGAGGACGCCCGGTTCTGGAGCAAGCTCTCCAAGTCCGACATCCCCGGCGAGCCGTTCCACCCCGCGCGCATCCTCTATTACTTCAGCGTCCACCTGCGGATCGTCGAGCGGCCCAGCCTCGTGATGGACGTCAGCGACGAACTCGACGCCAAAGTCGCCGCGCTGAACTGCTACCGCTCGCAGCTCGTGGACAACCAGCCGGCGGGGCGGCCGGGCGTGATCGACTCGGTCTGCGACCGCACCCGCTACTGGGGCCACATGGTCGGCGTCGGCCACGCCGAGCCCTTCGCCAGCCGCGAGCCCGTCGGGCTGACCCGGCTGGATTCGCTGCTGCTCTGATCCGCCACCACCGGGACTCTCTCCATGACGCCCATCCTCCTCGCCCTCCTGGCCGCGACGATCGAGCCCATCCCGTACACGACGCCCGACCGGCTGCCGGACGCGGCGCACCTGCTGTCACCCTCGCGGATCCAGCTCGGCGGCTGGCTGGGGAACCGGGTGGCGCTCAACGAGAAAGCCCGGCTCCTGAACGTGGACGTCGAGCCGCTGCTCGCCGGCTATCGCAAGAAGCCCGGGAGCCACCCCTGGATCGGCGAGCACATCGGCAAGTGGCTGCACGCGGCGACGCTCGCCTGGGCGAACACCGGGGACCCGGCGCTCAAGGCGAAGCTCGACGCCGTCGTCGCCGAGCTGACCGCCTGCCAGGAGCCCGACGGCTACCTCGGCACCTACGTCCCGGAGGAGCGCTTCGGGCTGTTCCGGGGGGCCGACTGGGACGTCTGGTCGCACAAGTACAACCTGATCGGCCTGCTGACCTACCACCAGTACACCGGCGACGCCAGGGCCCTCGACGCCTGCCGCAAGATGGGCGACCTCCTCATCGCCACCTTCCCCGCCAGGCGCAGCATCCTCGCCGCCGGGACCCACCAGGGCATGGCCGCGACGAGCGTCCTGGAGCCGGTCGTCCTCCTCTACCGGGCGACGGGCGAGCAGAAGTACCTGGACTTCGCCCGCTACATCGTGACGTCGTGGGACGAGCCGAACGGCCCCGGGATCCTGGCGCGGCTGGCGGCCGGGAAGGGCGTGGACGAGGTCGGCAACGCCAAGGCGTACGAGATGCTGTCCAACCTCGTCGGCCTGTGCGAGCTGGCCCGCGCGACGGGCGACCGGCGGTTCCTCGACCCGGTCGTCCACGCCTGGGACGACGTCGTCGCCAACCGGCTGTACATCAGCGGTTCGGCGAGCGCGGCGGAGCACTTCCCCAAGGCCCACGTCCTCCCCAACGGCGTCGGGGCGAACATCGGCGAGGTCTGCGTGACGACGACGTGGATCCAGCTCTCGATGCAGCTTTTGCGCTTCACCGGCGAGCGGAAGTACGCCGACGAGGTGGAGCGCGCCGCCTACAACCATCTGGCCGCCGCCCAGCACCCGGCCGGGTCGGACTGGTGCTACTACACGGCGCTCGAAGGCCGGAAGAAGTACGACGCCCACATCACCTGCTGCCACTCCAGCGGCCCCCGCGGCATGGCCCTGGCGGTGCAGGAAGCCTACCTGACGACCGAGATTGACGGCCGCACCGCGGTGATCGTCGAGACCCGCGAGACCTCCCGCGCGACCGTCCCGACGGCCGTGGGCGACGTCGTCCTCGACCAGCGGAGCGAGTTCCCGCGCGTCGGCCGCAGCACGATCACGATCCGCACGCCGAAGCCCGTCGCCCTGGCCCTGTCGATCCCGAGGCCCTGGTGGAGCCCGCGCCAGACGGTCTCGATCCGCGGGTCGTCGGTCGACCTGAAGATCCGGCCGAACGGCTCGGTCCTCATGACGTCCGACGCCTGGGCCGACGGCACGGAGATCCAGATCAACCTCGACCTGGGCTTGAACGTCATCCCCGGCGGCGTCTCCAACCCGGATCGACAGGCCCTGGCCTGGGGCCCGTTCGTCCTGGCCTACGACGAGGCCCGCAACCCCGGCGGCCCCCCCGCGCGGGCCGTCGGGTTGCTCCCCGTCGAGAGGGCCGAGCCGAAGCCCGGCGACGCCCTGGAGTTCGCGATCCCGGTCGTGGGCAAGGACCCGTCGAAGCCCACGACCGCCGCGTTCGTCCCGTTCGCCGAGGCCGGCTCCACGGGAGGCGCGTATCGCGTATGGCTCCGCGCCCCGGGCGTGCCGCTCGCCGAGGCGGCCTCGCTCCTGGCCTACGCGGAGGAATCCCGATCGCGCGGCGGGAACGTCGACGGCTCCATCAACGACGGCGACCCTGAGAGCTTCGTCGTCACGTTCGACGACCGCCGGCCGAGGGGAGGCGAGGACTGGTACGCGGTCGACCTCCCCGCGCCCGCCAGGGTCGGCCGCGTGGTCTTCCGCCACGGCAAGACGTTCCACGACGGCGGCTGGTTCGACGCCTCGAAAGGGAGGCCGCGCATCGAGGTCCGGCGCGAGCCCGGCGGGCCGTGGGAGGCCGTCGGCGAGCTGGCCGACTATCCGGCGACCGACGCGACCCATGTCCCCGACCTCGCCCCCGGCCAGGCCTTCGAGTTGAAGCTCAAGGAGCCGACGTCCGCGGTCGGCGTGCGGGCGGTCGGGACGCCCGCCTCGGGCGACGCCCCGGGCCAGGCGTTCTCCTCGTGCGCCGAGCTGGAGGCGTTCTCGGAGTAACCCGACGAACCCCTCGGGAGTTGCCCCCACGCCGCCGGCGCGCTAGAGTCGGCGGCGTCATGAGCCCATCCCTCCTGAGGAGCCCGCGATGACGAATCCCGCGAACCACCGGGGCGGCGCCAGCCGCCGAAGCTTCCTGAGCGCCGTCGGCGTCGCCGCGGCCTTCCCGACGGTCGTCCCGGCGCGGGCGCTGGGGCGAGGCGGGGCCGCGGCGCCCAGCGAGCGGATCGGGCTGGGGGTGATCGGCTACGGCCCGCGCTGCACCTACGACCTCGGCCCGATGCTCGCCCAGGCCGACGTCCGCTGCGTCGCCGTGTCCGACGTCCAGGCCAGGCGCCGCGACGCCGCCAAGGCCCGCGTGGACAAGCATTACGGCGATCAAAACTGCGCCGCGATCCGCGACTTCCGCGAGCTGCTGGACCGCAAGGACGTCGACGCCGTGCTGATCGCCACCGGCGACCGCTGGCACGCCCACACCTCGATCCTCGCCGCCCGCGCCGGCAAGGACGTCTACAGCGAGAAGCCGTGCGGCCTGACGATCGACCTCTGCCGCAAGCTGGCCGACGTCATGAACGAGACCGGCCGCGTCTTCCAGGCCGGCACCCAGCGCCGCAGCGTCCCCAACTTCCAGTACGCCGTGAACCTCGCCCGCACCGGGAAGCTCGGCAAGCTCAAGACGGTGTACGCCACGGTCTACACGCCCTCGATCGAGACCGCGTGGCTCCCCACACAGCCGACGCCCGCGAAGGACGTCGTCGACTGGGACCTCTGGCTCGGCCCCGCCCCCTGGCGGCCGTACAACGAGGCTTACGTCCAGGGCCGTTGGCGCGGGCAGTACGACTTCGACTCCGGCGCCCGCCTGCTCGACTGGGGCGCGCACACCGTCGACCTCTGCCAGTGGGCCGCCGACGCCGACGCGACCGGCCCGGTCTCGTTCGAGCCCTCGGAGACGAAGATCACCGCGAAGTACGCCGGCGGGATCGAGCTGGTCATCGACTTCCTCAAGGAGCCCTTCGGCGACCGCGGCCCGCGCTGGATCACCGCGCTGGGGACCTGCCCGGTCCGGTTCGTGGGCGAGGACGGCTGGGTCGAGACGGGCGACAACGGCGGCGTCCACGTCGAGCCCGACGGCCTCAAGGCGAGCCTCAAGGACCTCCCCTCCGGCACGCCCGACAGCGGCCTGGACGTCGGCGGCCACGCGCGGAACTGGCTCGACTGCATCAAGACCCGCGCCAAGCCCGCCGCCAACGCCGAGGTCATGCGGAACTCCCACTCCGCCTGCCACGCCGCCGCCGCCTCCTGGATCCTCGGCCGCAAGCTGGAGTTCGACCCCGCCTCCGGCACGATCACGAACGACGAGGAGGCCGACGGCCTCCGCACCCGCCCGTTCCGAGCGAAGTGGAAGGTGTGAGCGGAGGCCCTTCCGATCCTCACGCGACGGCGAGCGCCGCCCGGCGCGACCGGCGGCGCTCGACCGTCGCGGAGACGGCGAGCGAGGCGGTCGCGCAGGCGGCCATCGTCAGGGCCATGGCCTTCGGCGTGCCGTCGCTGGAGAGCCCGACCATCGCCCCGATCGCCGCGCCCATCGCGAACTGGAGCGCCCCCAGCAGGGCCGACGCCACCCCGGCGTGGTCCGGGAACGGGGCCATCACGGCGGCCGTGGCGTTGGGGAGGATCAGGCCGATCGTCGCCAGCGTCGCGAAGATCGTCGCCAGGAACGCGGGGAGGCCCCCGAAGCCGGTGAACGCCAGCGCCGCCATCAGCAGGGCCGCCGCGGCGTTCGCCCGCGACGCCCCGCGGAGGATCGCGTGGGTGTCGAACCGCCGCGACAGCCGCCGGTTGAGCTGCGCCGCGCCGATCAGCCCGATCGCGTTGGCCGCGAACGCCACGTTGAACCACCCCTGCGTCAGGCCGAAATGCCGCATGAACATCGTCGGCGCGGCCGTGACGTAGGCGAAGATCATCCCCAGCGCCAGGCTCGACGGGATCGCGTAGCCCAGGAACCGGCCGTCGGCCGCCACCAGCGCGTAGCGCGGCAGGATCGAGGCCGCCGGCTCGCGGTCGCGACGGCCCTCGGCCAGCGTCTCGGGCATGTCGAACAGCACGCCGAGCCCGCAGGCGACGGCGATCGCGGCCAGCGACCAGAAGATCGCCGGCCAGCCGCCGAACGTCATCGCCCACGCCCCCAGCGTCGGCGAGATGATCGGCGCCACGCCGATCACCAGCATCAGCAGCGAGTATACCCGCGCCGACTCCGCCTCCTCGTAGGTGTCGCGCACCACGGCCCGCGCCACCACCATGCCCGTCGCGCCCGCCAGGCCCATGATGAACCGGGCCGCGATCAGGGCCTCGATCGACCGCGTGAACGCGCAGACGACCGAGGTGAGCACGAACGCCGCCGCGCCGAACAGCAGCGGCTTGCGGCGGCCGATCCGGTCGGAGATCGGCCCGATGACGAGCTGCCCGATCGCCAGCCCGGCCAGGAACAGCGAGAGCGTCAGCTCCACCCGCCCCCCCTCGGCGTGCAGGTCGCGGGCGATGTCCGGGAACGCCGGCAGGTACATGTCGATGCCGAGCGGGCCGAAGGCGTCCAGCAGGCCGAGCAGGAGCAGGAACCGGAAGCCGCGCCCGGCCTCCTTGCGGTCGAGGTGCGGCGAAGTTTCGGCGAGGGCCATCAAGGGTGCATCCAGGCGTGAGTTTCAGATCGGCCGAGGGAGGAGGATCGGCGGGGTCCCGACGCGGGCGACGCCGAATCCTATCGGGGAAGGCAAGGGAGGGAGTGTCAACGTCGCGGCGACGCCCTGCCCCGGTCGCCCCGCCGCTTCTTCGCGGGCGCGGCGACGGCGAGGCGGCGCAGGGCGGCGGCCTCGCCGTCGGATAGGTCGGCCCACGCGCCGGGCGCGAGGCCGTCGAGCGCGACGTCGGCGACGGCCCAGCGGACGAGCCGCAGCGTGGGATGGCCGACGGCCGCGGTCATCCGGCGCACCTGGCGGTTGCGGCCCTCGCGGATCGTCAGCCGGATCCAGGCCGTGGGGACGTTCTTGCGGAATCGGATCGGGACGGGGCGCTCGGGGAGGTCGGGCGGCTCGGCCAGGAGTTCCGCGCCGGCGGGCTTCGTCGGGCCGTCGCCCAGCGTCACGCCGCGCCGGAGGGCATCGAGTGCATCCTCGGTCGGCACGCGTTCGACCTGGACGAGATAGATCTTGGGGTGGTCGAACCGGGGGTCGGTGAGGCGGTGGGCGAGCGGGCCGTCGTCGGTGAGGAGGAGCAGGCCCTCGCTGTCGCGGTCGAGCCGGCCGGCGGCGTAGACGCCCGGGATCGGGACGAAGTCGGCCAGGGTCGGCCGGCCCTCGGGGTCGGTGAACTGGCAGAGCACATCGTAGGGCTTGAACAGCTTGATCGTGCGAGACATCGGGACGGTTCCGGGCGGCGGCCGGGCCTGGCGCCGCACTTGCGGCCCTTGGCAGCCCGTCGCGATCCACTGTATCGTCGGTCGAGGACGACCGGCCATCCGACTCCACCGTGGACCCCGGACGCCCGCGCGTCTCCTGCCATTCGAGGTCGCCTTTGCTCCCGCCCCCCGCCCAGACCGACCCGCGCCCGCGCCGGGGCGTCTTCGCCCGCATCCTGGCGACCGTCCTGGGGGCCTCGGCCCTGGCCCTCGCCGCCGCCGGATGCGAGTATTTCACCTCCGAACGCCTCGCCGGCCTCAAGCCGGGCGGGGCGAAGGACGCGGCCGAGGCCCCGGGCCCGGACCCGCTCGCGCCGGCCTCCCCGGGCCCGGCCGCTTCGCCGGATCCCGCCACCGGCGAGCCCTTCCGGCTGACCGCCGCCGAGGTGGTCGCCATGCTGGAGCGCGTCATCCGCGGCAACGAGCGCGAGCTGGACGACCTCACGCCCCGGCTCGAAGAGCAAGAGGAGCTGGACGAGGCCCGCGACGTCTTCCAGCACCTCGACGACCTGAAGCAGAGCCTCGACCGCGAGCGCAAGAAGGCCCAGGCCGCCGGCGAGCCCTCGCGGCTGGAGGAGATCGACCGCCAGGCGAAGGCCCTCCAGGCCCCCTGGGACCTCGCCCGCGGGCGGCTCAACCTGGACCTCCGGGCGCGGATGCTGATGCTCGAACGGATCGAGATCCTCCGCACCGTCCTGGCCCACGACCGCCGCCGCCTCGCCGCCGTGCTGACCACCGGCGACCTCGCGCAGTTCCTGGACGACGACCGGACGCCCGAGCCGCCCCCCGCGCCCGACCAGGCCGTCCCCACCCCGCCGATCGCCCAGGCCGCCGAGGCCGTCGCCGAGACGAAGAAGCCGGACGACGCGCCGAAGGCCGTCCAGATCCCCATCATCCCCGGCCAGCCGCTCGTCCCCAAGGAGGTCAAGGCCGAGGAGCCGGCGAAGAAGGACGCCGTCGCGCCGGCCGCCGAGGCGGCCAAGGCGGACGCCGCCAAGGCGGAGGCGTCGGCCCCCGCCGCCGCGCCCGGGGCCGACGCCGAGAAGAAGCCCACCGCCCCCCCGAGCAAGGAGCTGATCTCCGCGAAGAAGGACCTGGCGGCCCGGAGCACGGCCGTCCAGAAGCTCCAGGAACGGACGATGACGCTCGACGCCCGCATGCAGAGCCTCGCCCGCTCGCTGGAGATCGTCCGCGAGCTGGTCGAGGTCTCGCGACAGTCCGTCCAGAACGCGACCCAAACCCGCGACTACCTCCAGGACGAGCTGGCCGACGGCAAGCCCTCGGCCGCCGTGCAGGCGTGGACCCACGACGGCGGCGACGCCCTGGGCTCCATGGACCGCCGCATCCGCGCCGCGACCGAGGACGAGAAGCGGCTCCGGTCCCGCTTCGAGGAGATGGTCGAGGAGCGGGCCCTCGTCGTCGACGCCCTCCAGAAGACCAGCCTCCGCGCGCAATCGGCCCAGGCGGGCCTGGAGCAGACCCAGGAGAAGGTGGAGGCGCTGCAGAGCCCGCTCTCCTCGCACAACATCCGCGCCTGGCTCTGGATGCACGGCCCGTCGATCGTCGCGACGCTGGTCGTGATGTCGATCCTGTACCTGCTGGTCAGCCGCTATGCGCACAAGATCGTGGAGATCTTCGCCTCGCGGGGCCTCCGCGGCTCGAAGGCCGAGCGCGACAACCGGATGGACACGCTCGTCAGCGTGCTCCAGAACACCGGCAGCGTGGTCGTGCTGATCGGCGGGGGCTCGACCCTGCTGAGCCAGGTGGGGATCCCGATCACGCCGCTCCTCGGCGGCGCCGCGGTGGCCGGCGTCGCGGTGGCGTTCGGCGCCCAGAACCTCATCAAGGACTTCTTCTACGGCTTCATGATCCTGCTGGAGAACCAGTACAAGCTGAAGGACGTCGTCAAGATCGGCGACCACAGCGGGCAGGTGGAGCAGATCACCCTCCGCATGACGGCCCTCCGAGACGGCGACGGCGGCCTGCACTTCCTCCCCAACGGCTCCACCACCTCGGTCGTCAACCTCACCCACGGCTGGTCGAGCGCCTCGTTCGCCGTGCGGATCGCCTGGGAGGAGGACGTCGACCGCGTCATCGGCATCATCACCGACCTGGGCAAGGAGATCCGCCAGGATCCCAAGCTCCGCCTGATGATCGTCGACGACCTGAACATGATGGGCGTCGACGCCCTCACGGACACGGCCGTCGTGATCCTGTTCTCCATCAAGACGCTCCCGCTCCAGCAGTGGAACGTCAAGCGCGAGTTCCTGAAGCGGCTCAAGAAGAAGTTCCAGGAGAAGAAGGTCCTCCTCCCCCCGCCCCCGATCTCCGCCCCCCCGAGTTGAGCCGGCCGGTGCTCCTCCGAGAAAAGGCCGAGTTGGGTGACGACAAGCATCCTTCTCCCCTCGTGGGAGAAGGTGGCCGAAGGCCGGATGAGGGGGCGACCGCCGTCGCTCCACTCTTCATGCGAAGACATTGAAGCCGGCGGCCCCCGGTCGCGCCCCCCTCATCCGCCCCTCCGGGGCACCTTCTCCCACGAGGGGAGAAGGGGGGATTCCTGCTCGTGCATCGATACCTTCGAAGGAGCACCACGATGGGGGGGGGATGCGCGTTTGCTCCCCGGGATTTCGACGAAGCTCCTGGCCGGGAGGCTTGATTTTTCCTGACCGTCACGGATTTTGGGGGGTCGTCATGACGGCTTTCCCCCCTCGCGGGGGAAGGTGGCCCGCAGGGCCGGACGAGGGGGACGACGAGCGAGACGGCGGTCGGACTGCGCGACGGCCGTCCCGGGCGGGCCATCGGATCCCCACGGCCTCCGCGCTTCGCGTCCCCCTCATCTGACCGCTTCGCGGTCTGTCTTCCCCCGCGAGGGGGGAAGACGATTCTTGTCGCCCCCCCAAAATCCGTGACGATCAGGATTTTTCGAAATCCTGAAATCCCCCCGAACTCTCCGCGGATCATCCCAAGGACCGCACCCCGCGCCGTTCTTTGACAAGTCGCACGCATCGAACGGGGCCGGATGAGGCCCGCTCGCCGGGTCGGAACGCGGGGCCCGCCGGATCGGAGCCGCGTCGAGGTCCGCCTCTCCTACCCGCGCGACATCCCGGACGGCCCGAGAAAAGGCATTCGAATCGAACGATCGAAGCCAAAAGCCGGAGGCAAGAATCCACCGCAACCGACGTAAAGAAAATCACTTACAACAACACCACAGCCCAACCCCCCGCGGCGAACGGAGCCGAAGGAAGCCGATCGCGAGCGGGAATCGGACGGTCGAAGCGGCCCGGCCATTCCCCGGCGATTTCTCGACGCCTCGGCACGGTTTCGGCACTAAGATAAAGGAGTGAAATCGGGACGTCCCGTGGCCCCTGGGGAGCGATGACGATGAGACGGCCAGGTCTTCTGACGACGGCGTGCCTGCTGGGCTTCGCGACGACGGCCTCGGCCCAGGGGGTTGGTGAGGCGTCGGGGTACGGCGGCTTCGGCGGCCAGTACGTCCAGGCGCCGTCGCTCTACTATCCCTTCCCCGGCGTGATCGAGTCCCGCTTCGGGACCTACTTCTCGGCACCGATCATCCCCCCCCTCGGGGCCGATTCGCTCGTCGAGGCCGCGACCATCGACGCCGCCAACGCCGCCCACGAGGGGGTCGACCCCGTCGCCAAGGCCAAGGCCGACGCCGACGCCCGGGCCGAGGCCGACGCGGAAGCCGTCGCCAAGGCCCCGAAGGCCGCCGCACGCGCGAACCGTCGCGCCCCGCGCGCGACCCTCCGCAACGCGAACAACCCGCCCGCGCCGTACCGCCGCGCCCTGCCCCGCGGCAACTTCGAAGAACTCAACAGCATGCCCGCCGGCGTGCCGACGTATACCCCCTACGCCCGCTACCAGACCTACGGCCAGGCCTACGGGATGGGCCCTTACGGCAGCAACTTCTACTCCGGCTGGTGGAAGGGCTACACCCCCATGGACGTCTTCACCGGCCCCGCCGCGCCGCTCCCCTGATCCGGCCGGCGCAAGGGCGAGGGCGTCCCGATCGGACGACCTCGCCGCGCTCCATTTCACGGCTTCGGATCGCCGTCCGCGTCCAGCTTCTGGAGGAGGCGATCCATCTTCTCCTCCAGCCGACGGAGGCGATCCTCGACGGACGCCGGGGCGATGAGGATCGTAGCCGGCGTCGGAGGGCTACTGCTCATGTCGCCCAAAGTCCGGACGGGAGGGACCTCCAGCGACGACTGATCCGACCAGTTTAAGACCTCTCCCCCCGCCCGGGTCAGGAGGGCTGTCAGGAAATTCGGCCGGGTCGGCCGCTCGGGCAGGAAGTTGATGGAGCCGTCGGCGAGGAGGATGGCATAGCCGCGCGCATCCGAGGTGTCCAGGCTCGGCGGCTCTTGCCCGGGGATGAAGGCCAGGTCATCCGGCTGCGTCCAGACGACCGGCCTGGCGGCGACGCCGACCATCGCCGTATTCGACATACCGTCGGTAATCTCGGACAAACGGGTTCCCTCCGACTTCGGCTCGCCCGGCTCCCCCTTCACTTGCGATTTGAAGATCGCCCCCGGCCCCCAGAAGGCCTGGAATCGGGTGTGACCCGGCAGGGCGGGGGCATCAGGCGTCTGGAAGATCTCCGGCATCCGCGAGATGAGCTGGCGATTGTGCGGACCGTCCCAGGACTCGTCGAGGTGGAATTCCTTGTAGAGCGCTTCTTCATCGATATAGGGCAGGATGGCGACTCGCCAGCTCAGAATCGCCGGTCCGGTGGACATCGCCGCCCCCCGAACGGTCTGCGGCGGGAACGCGCGGTCGTTGGACGCGTAGGCTGCATAGTTATGCAGCGCCAGGCCAATCTGCTTGAGGCGGTTGTCCTTCAGCAATTGGCCAGGGCTCGGGTTCCCGGTCGCGACGGCCGGAGCCGGGGCGTCTGGGGCCTGGGGCGCGGGGTCGTCTAAAGTCCAGGCGGCGGCGGACCAGCCGAGCAGGCCGAGGCCGGCGGCCAGGGCTGTGGCGAGGATCGTGGACTTCGCTAGCATGGAGAAAGCTCCTCGGGCCAGGGTCGCGACGGCCGGCGGGATCGGGCCTCCCGCGGAGGCCGCCGCGACCGCTGCGCGGATCAGGGTCTCGGGCACGACGGACGCGAACGACACGGTCGACGAGGACGCCGCCAGCGCGACGGCCGGGGCGACGCCCCTTCGCACCAGCCGGTGCCGGAGCGCGTCCCTCCCGCGGGAGAGGCGGCTCTTGACGGTGCCGACGGGGCAGTCGAGCCGTCGCGCGGCCTCCTGCTCGGTGGCCCCGCCGAGGAGGCAGAGCGTCAGGACGTCGCGCTGGGAGGCCGGCAGCCGGGCCAGCTCGGCGTCGAGGATCGGCAGGACGTCGGACCACTCGCCGCGGCGATCCTCGGGCGCGGCGACGTCGGCGGGCAGCGGGTCGGCCCGTCGCCGAGCCGACCGCGACCGGGCCCGCAACGACGCGCGACGGGCCGCGGTGTAGAGCCACGAGGCCAGCCGACCCGGGTCGCGGAGCTTCCGGCCGTCGCGGGCCAGGACCAGGAACGTCGCCTGGAAGGCGTCGTCCGCGTCGTGGGGATCGCGCAGGAGCCGGCCGCAGACGCCCCGGACCATCGGCCCGTGACGGATCACGATCGCCTCGAACGCATCCCCGTCGCCGTGCGCCAGGAACCTGCGGAGCAATTCCCCGTCGGCGACGTCCACGCCGCCCCGGAAAAGTCGCTCCAGGTCCCGGGCGACCGACCCGCCGCTGTTTCGCATCGCCGGCCCTCATCGTTCGTTCGCATCCGGATAGGCAGTGCCCCGCCCCCCGGCGGAAGTTCCACGATTCCGCCCGCCGCCCGCTCCATGATGCAGCTCTCGGCGGCCCACCGCCCACCTCCAAGTGATCCCGGAGACGCCGCCGCCCCTGGTCGTCCGACGTCCGGGGTGGTCGCACGACTTCCAGCCGCCCGAAAGGCGGGGGGTGTGTCCGCGAACTCCAGGAATTCCGATCAAGATCGCATCGCCTTGCAGGGATTGCATTTCCAAGGATCTGGCCGCACCTCGGCCGAGGACGGGACGCGTTGGCGCCTCGTTTGTTCTTAGGGTCAGGCATGACCGACGTCGCCTGGTGCCCTGAGCCCTTCGGTGCCGTCCATATTTGAGGGGGCCCACCGGCCCCATCCGGGTCGCTCGGCCGTTTCGGCCATCCTCGAGCGGGGACGCGAGCCGGGCCGATCCAGGGAGAAGGAGGCCAAGGCCATGATCCATATCAAGACGACGATCCGCCGCACCGTCGCGACGCTGGGCGTCGCGGGGTTGCTCGCCCTGGGTGCCGGCCGGGCCCACGCCCAGCAGGCGGTCGCGGGCGGGACGCCGGGCTGGTCCGGCTACGCCCCCGGCTACTCCTGGGGCTCCGCGGCCCCGAGCGTCGGCGGCTACGCGCCGCAGGCGACGACCCCGGTCTACGCCTACCCGCCCTCGGCCGCGGCCTGGCAGGGCTACGCCCCGACGACGGCCTGGCAGGGCTACGCCCCGACGACGGCCTGGCAGGGCTACACGCCGGGCGTCGCGTCGGCCCCCAGGGCCCGCACCGGCGGCGGCACCGCCGGCCAGCCGGTCTCGCGGCACAACCGCGAATACGGCACCGGGCGGACCGTCCACATGCACAAGCCCTGGCTCCCCTCGTCGCCCCGGTGATCGAGGGGCCCTCTCCATGCCAGGCGGAACGACCCCGGCCCAGGCCGGGGTCGTTCGTTTCGAAAGCCCGACGGCCCGGCCCCGCGACCCATCCTTGAATAAATCCGCCGCGGCCGGTCTAATGACGACATCCCTCCGACGGGTGCCCGTGGCGTAGTCGACGCGGGAGAATAGGGAAGCCGGTGCGAATCCGGCGCGGGGCCGCCGCTGTGATCGGCGAGGCCCGGGACGTCGCGCCACTGCCGTTCGCGGCGGGAAGGCCGTCCGGGGCCGCGAGAGCCGAGAGCCAGAAGACCTGCCCGTCGGGACGACGATCGACGACCGGCCGCGACCGGCCGAGCCTCACCCCAGAACCGCCCGGCCCGGCGGAAAGGTCTGCCTCGATGTCTCGCCCGTGGAATCGCCCGCGACGCCCCCCCGGCGGGGCCGGGGGGCGGCGTCCGTGACGACCAGCCCCTGCATCGGCTTCTGCCGCCTCGACGCGGCGGCCAGCCACTGCCTCGGATGCGCCCGGACCCGGGGCGAGATCGCCGCCTGGCGCGACGCCCCCCCCGCGTTCCTGGAACGGGTCTGGTCGGAATTGCCCGCGCGCCGGGCCCGGCTCGGCGTCGGCCTCCACCGCCTGAACTGGACCCGCGAGGCCCTGGCGGACTTCATCGGCCGCACGCTCCGGCCCGGCGGGGCCTGGGCGATCGGCAACTTCGGCGGCGCTTCGGAGTTCCGCGCGACGCCCGGCGAGCCCTGCGAGGTCGAGGCCGTCGGCCCGTGGCGGATCGTCGCGCGGACGCCCCGCGCCGCCATCCGGATCGACGTCCCGGACCAGGTGCGGATCCTGTCGCGGGCCGTGGCCGGCGAGGACGCGTCGCGGCGGCCGATCGAGCTGGCGGTCCCCCGCACGAGGCCGCGCGGCGCGAACCGCCCCGGCCTCGTCGCGCTCGGGCCCGACCGCGACGCCGTCGACCCGCGCGACCGCGACGCCCGGCTCTACGACCTGGGCCTGCCGTCGCGGGGCTCGGCCTTCTGCCTCCGGACGGACGACCCGGACCTGATCCGCGACCTGGAGGACGGCCTCGGCCTGGAGTGGCCCGACCTCTTCGCCCGGGTCGGCCGGCGGATCGCCCGCACCTCGCCCGCGCGGGTCGTCCTGGGCCCCGCCGGCCGCGTCGAGACGACCGGCCCGATCTCCGACGTCGGCCTCGACGAGCCCCTCGCGCCGATCCAGCTCGCCGGGGGCCGCGACGTCCCCAACGGCCTGGAATTCCTCGACTCCCTGACGCCCTGCGCGTCGTACTTCCCGGATCCCCCGGGGGCCCCTTCGTGAGCGCCCGGGCCGCGCGAATCCTGCTGCTGCTGGCGATCCTGGCCGTCGTCGCGACGGCGAGCCTGGGCGTCGGCGCGGTGCGGCTATCGCCGGCGCGGATCTTCGCGGCCCTCGGCGGCGAGGGGAGCGACGCGACCATCGTCCGGGACCTCCGCCTCCCCCGCGTGATCCTGGCCTCGCTCGTCGGCCTGGCGCTCGGATCGGCGGGCGCGGCGTACCAGGGGCTGTTCCGCAACCCGCTGGCCGACCCCTACGTCATCGGGGCCTCGACGGGATCGGCCCTGGGGGCGACCCTGGTCATGATCGCGGCGGGGGACGCGGGGGCGTTCGGGTTCGGCGCGGTGTCGATGGGGGCGTTCCTCGGGGCGCTGGGGGCGGCCGGGCTGGTCTACTTCTGCACCGCCTGGTGGGGCCCCGCGCCCATCGTCACGCTGCTGCTGGCGGGCTCGGCGGTGAGCAGTTGTCTGGGGGCCGTCGTCTGGCTGCTGATGGTCCTGCACGACGAGGAGCTGGCCCGGATCGTCCTGTGGATGATGGGGAGCCTGGCCGGTCGGGGCTGGCCGGCGGTGCTGGGCTCCTTGCCGTACGTCGCCGTAGGCTTCGCGGGGCTGTGCGCCCTGGCTCGGCCGCTCGACGCCCTCTGCCTGGGCGAGCAGCCGGCGCAGGCGCTCGGGCTGCCGCTGCGGCGGATGAGCGGGATGATCGTGGCGGCGGCCAGCCTGGCGACGGCCGCCGCGGTGGCCGTCGCGGGGGTCATCGGCTTCGTCGGGCTGATCGCCCCCCACGTCGCGAGGGCGTTCGTCGGGGCGCGGCACCGCTACCTGATCCCGGCCTCCGGCCTCGCCGGCGCGATCCTGATGGTCCTGGCCGACGACCTGGCGCGCACCGTCGCCGCGCCGGTCGAGCTTCCCGTGGGCGTGCTCACGGCGATCCTGGGGGGGCCGTTCTTCCTCGTGGTGCTGAGGAGGGCGATCCGATGACGGCCCGCCTCCACGCCGAGGGCCTCTCGTGCGGCTACGGCCGCGGCCTCCCCGACGTCCTGACGGGCATCGACCTGGACGTCCCCGCGGGCACCGTCCTGGCGCTGCTGGGGCCGAACGGCTCGGGCAAGACGACGCTCCTGCGGACGCTCGCCCGGCTGCTGCCGCCCCGCGCCGGCTCGGTGCTCGTGGACGGCGAGGACGCCTGGAGGCGCGGGCGGGCCTGGGCCCACCGCCGCGTCGCGATCGCCCTCCAGGACGACCCCGGCGGCGCTCGGCTGACCATCGACGAGGTCGTCCGGCTCGGCCGCGCGTCGCATCGCGGCTGGTGGCTCCCCATGACCGCCGAGGACGAGGCGGTCGTCGATCGCATGCTGGACCTGACCCGCCTGGGGCCCATGCGTCATCGGACCGTCGACGCCCTCTCCGCCGGCGAGTGGCAGCGCGTGACGCTCGCGCGGTCGCTCGCGCAGGAGCCCCGCGTCCTGCTGCTGGACGAGCCCACCGCGCACCTGGACTGGAACTACCAGATCGAGATCCTGGACCTGGTCGACCGCCTGGCGCATGAGGAAGGGCTGGCCGTCGTGGTGAGCCTGCACGACCTGAACCAGGCGTCGACCTGGGCCGACCGCATCGCCCTGCTGGCCGAGGGGACCTTGCTGGCCGTCGGCGATCCCGACGCCGTCCTCACGCCCGACCTCCTCGCCCGCGCCTACCGCTGCCCCGTCCTCGTCGACCGCCATCCCGTCACCGGCGCCCCCATGGTCCTCCCCCCCCCGCGCCGTCGCGCCGAAGGAGCCCCGAAGTGATGACCTCCGGAGCCGAGAAACCCGCACGGAATAGAAACCCAAGCAAACTGATGACAAGCATCCTTCTCCCCTCGTGGGAGAAGGTGGCCGAAGGCCGGATGAGGGGGGCGCGGCCGGAAGCCTTCGGACGCGCCCCCCTCATCCGCCGCTGCGCGGCACCTTCTCCCACGAGGGGAGAAGGGGGGAACCATGCTCGCTCTCCATTGCTTGCGACGAAGCACCGGCGGGAGAGGGGACGGACGAAACACCCGCTTCATCGGCTCGGGCTATGCCTGATCCTCGCCGCAGGATGTGGCGCGCCGGAGGCGACCAAGACCTCCGCGCCCTCCCCGGCCGCTCCCGCCCTGCGCGCGGCCGTCGCGGAGGGGGAGGGCTGGCCGCGACGCGTGACGGATTCGGTCGGCCGGTCGATCACGCTGGAGAAGGCCGCGACGCGCGTGGTCTCGCTCGCGCCGTCGAACACGGAGATCCTGTTCGCGATCGACGCGGGGGACGCCGTGGTCGGCGTGACGACGGTCGACGACTATCCGCCCGAGGCGAAGTCGCGGGCGTCGGTCGGCGGGATGTCGGCCCAGGCGATGAACCTGGAGACGATGGTCGCGCTCAAGCCCGACCTCGTGCTGGCGACGGCCGGCGTGCAGGGGCCGGCGATCGCGCCGCTGGAGCGATTGGGGATGACGGTCGTCGCGCTCGACGCCGAGCGGCCGGCCGACGTCGCCGCCAACATCCGCGCCGTCGGGCGGCTCGTCGGCCGCGAGGCGAAGGCGGACGAGGTCGCCGCGGCGTTCGAAGCCCGCCTCGAAGCCGTCCGCGCCCGCGTCGCCGCGCGGACGGGGCCCCGGCCGAAGGTGCTGTACCTCCTCTACGACGACCCGCTGATGACCGTCGGCCCGGCGACCTTCCTCGGCCGCATGGTCGACGAGGCGGGGGGCGTCAACGCTTTCGCCGACGTCGCCCAGAACTACCCCACCCCCAGCGACGAGGAGGTCGTCATCCGCCGCCCGGAGGTCGTCCTGGCCACCTTCGGACTCATGAGCGGCGGCGACCGCACCGAGGAGCAGAACCGCCGACGCCTCCTGAATCGTCCCGGCTGGAAGGACGTCCCCGCGATCCGCGACGCCCGCATCCACGCCCTCGACGAAGACCTCACCACCCGCGCCGGCCCCCGCCTCGTCGACGGCCTTGAGGCGATGGAACGGGCCCTGGCCCCGTCGCCGTAAGGCTGCCTTCGAGCGAGCCCCGGGCGGGCCCTGCCGCGCACGTCGATTTTGATTGCTCAAAATCCAACTTTCGCTAGGCACGACCTCGCCTTGCAAACCCCAGAAATCCGAGTTAAAAAAGGATGAACTCGGAAGCGTGGATAATGCGCCGTCTGGCCCTTCGAGGGGCCGTATCGGGGCGGCGCGGGAAGCGAGGATGGACATGGCCGTCGTCGAGGATGCCGGGTCGGATCGTCGTTCCCTGGAGGAGGTTCACGGCTCGGTCGACGTGCCGACGGGGGGCGGGCGGTTCGGGCGATTCCGGCGGCTGTTCACGTTCCTGGGGCCGGCGTACCTGGTGAGCGTCGGCTACATGGACCCGGGGAACTGGGCGACCGACCTGGAAGGCGGGGCCCGGTTCGGCTACGCCCTGCTCTGGGTCCTGCTGATGTCCAACATGATGGCGCTGTTGCTCCAGACCCTGGCCGCTCGGCTGGGGGTGGTGACGCGCCACGACCTGGCGCAGGCGTGCCGGGCGGAGTATTCGCCGAGGGTCAACGCGATCCTCTGGGTCCTGGCCGAGATCGCCATCGCGGCGACCGACCTGGCCGAGATCCTGGGGACGATCATCGCCCTGAAGCTGATGTTCGACATGCCGATGCTCCTGGGCTGCGTCGTGACGGCGTTCGACACCTTCCTCCTGCTGTACCTCCAGCGCTGGGGGATGCGGAAGATGGAGGCGGTGATCCTGGCGCTGGTGGCGACGATCGGCGCGTGCTTCCTGATCCAGGTCTTCATGGCCCGGCCCGACCTGGGGGCGATGGCGGCGGGGCTGAGGCCGTCGCTGCCCGAGGGCTCGCTGGTGGTGGCGATCGGGATCCTGGGGGCGACGGTGATGCCCCACAACCTCTATCTGCACTCGGCGCTGGTGCAGACGAGGCGGATCGGGGCCGACCGCGGGAGCAAGGCCACGGCCTGCCGGTTCTACCTGATCGACTCCACGGTCGCCCTGAACGCGGCGTTCTTCGTGAACGCGGCGATCCTCGTCCTGAGCGCGGCGGTCTTCCACGCCAACGGCCGAGAAGTGGCGACGATCGAGCGGGCGTACGAGCTGCTGCCGGACTTCCTCGGGGCCGGCGCGCCGATCCTGTTCGGCGTGGCCCTGCTCTGCGCCGGCCAGAGTTCGACCCTGACGGGGACGCTGGCCGGGCAGATCGTGATGGAGGGCTACCTCCACCTGCGGATCGCGCCGTGGCTGCGGCGGCTCGTCACGCGGATGATCGCCCTGATCCCGGCGGCCGTGGTGATCGCGATGGTGGGCGAGGGGTCGACGCAGGGGCTCTTGATCCTCAGCCAGGTGATCTTGAGCCTGCAACTCTCGTTCGCGGTGATCCCGCTGATCCACTTCACGTCCAACCGGCGGAACATGGGGGCGTTCGCGACCCCCTGGTGGGGCCAGGTCCTCGCCTGGGTCGTGGCGGCGGTGATCGTGGGCCTGAACGGCTATCTCGTGTACGACCAGATCACCGAATGGATCGCGATGGCGGCCGAGTCGGGCGTCCGCCTGGGCCCGGTCCCGCTGGCCTGGCCGGTGGCCGCCGGGCTCTGGGGGCTGACGGCGGCCGTCGCGGGGCTCCTGGGCTGGGTGCTGGTCAAGCCGATCGTCGCCCCGTCGCCGGCCTGGCGGCCCCCCTCGCGGGCCGAGATGGACTGGGCCGAGGCCCTGCGGCCCCGGGCGCTGGGGAGGATCGGCGTGGCCCTGGAGCACACCGCGGCCGACGTCGAGATCCTGAACCGGGCGCTCGGCCTGGCGCACGCGCAGGGGGCGGCGGGGGGCGAGCTGGTCCTGCTGCACGTCGTCGATTCGCCCCTGTCGGCCCTCCACGGCGAGGACACGGCCGACCTGGAAACGGGGGCCGACGCCGAATACCTGGACGGCCTGGTCCGGGCGCTGGGCGAGCAGGGCTATCGCGCCAGCCCGGCCCTGCTCCACGGCCCCGACCCGGCCCGGAGCCTGATCGACCACCTTCGCGAACGCCCGGTGGACATCCTGGTGGTGGGCTCGCACGGCCACGGCTGGGTCCGCGACCTGCTGTACGGCGAGACCATCGACCGCGTCCGCCACGGCCTGGACGTCCCCATGCTGATCGCCCGCCCGGGGCCGGCCGCCGGCCCCGACGCCTGAGCGGGCGTCAAGGGCGTCCGGGGGGATTTCGGGCCGATCGGGCGGATTCATTGGGCTTGACCGGGCGTCCCGGCCGATCCTGTAAGCGAACAAGAAGCCCGGCGGCCGTGACGCGAGCATCGCGGGGCGGTCGTCCGAGAGCCGGTCGCCCCGCGGTTCGCCCGCGTCATCGCATCCGGCCGCCGGGCTCTTTCCCGATCAGACTCCCGCGGCGGGCCGCCCCCCTTCACCGGGGACCTATGGACCGGCGGCCCGGCCGAGAACGCCAAGGAGGGTGGAAGCTATGGGGTTGCCCGGCATGAGTTCGCCGCGAGGAGCCACGCGCCGACGGGCGGCGCTCTGGTCGGCGCTGGCGATGGGCTTCGTGTTGCCGTCGGTCGGCTGCCAGGTGGAATACGCCGGCATGACCCTGCCGTCCGGCAAGTACATGCACGATGACGTCCAGTACTTCTCCCGCGGCCCCGAGTTCCCCTGGGCCAACACCCAGGCGGCCACCCAGCGGGCCCGCATGCGCCAGATGGGCATGGACGTCCCCGGCAGCGCCGAGCCGATCACGACCCAGCGCCCCGGAGCCGGGATGCCGACGGGGGCCCAGAACGCCCTCGGCAACCCGACCAACGTGAACGACAGCCCGCTGAGCGAGGTCCCCGCCCCGCCCAACCCGGGCGTCGGCCCCGGCCCGGACAGCGTCACCACGCCGGACGAGGCGGACCCGATGCGGAATCGTCCCTGATCCGGGCGATCCCCCGTCGCCCGCACAGGGCGGCGCCCCCGACGATCCCGGCGCACCGACGCACGGAGATCGACGGGGGCGTCGCCCTTTCGGCGTTGCGGCCCCGCCCGCTCAGTGCGGATGCGGGTGCGAATGGCCGTGGGCCTTGACGATCGGCCCGGCGGCGGCCAGCACGAGGCGGCCGGTCTCCACCCCCTTGATGCCGATGAGGTCGTCGGCCAGGCGACGCACCCCCGCGGCCTTGCCGCGCACGAGCACCACCTCCAGGCAGCGGGCGGCGTCCAGGTGGACGTGGGTCGTGGTCACGACCATGTCCAGGTGCTCGTGCTGGACGTCGGTCAGCCGCCTGGCGATCCCGGTCGCGTGGTGGTCGTAGATCAGCGTCACCACGCCCATCGCGTCGGTCGCCTCCTCGTCCACCGCCTCGTCGATCAGCGCGTCGCGCATCAGCCCGCGGACGGCCTCGCTCCGGTTGGGGTAGCTGTGGCGCTCGCGATACTCGTCGAACCGCCTCAGCAGCTCGCCGCCGATCGCCACGCTGAAGCGGACCAGGGTCTCCTTCACGGCACGCCCTCCGTCAGCCATTGAACGGCACGTCGACCCACGCGCCGGCCTCGCGGGCGCTGGCGACCGACGCCTCCAGGAACGCCATGACGGCCACGCCGTCGACGATCCCCGGGTGGTCGAACGGCTTTGGGGCCTCCTCGCCGCGGCGGCCCCGGATGGTCCACTCGATCGTCCGGTGCAGGTTGGCGAGCGCCTCGTGGAAGCCCTCGGGGTGGCCCTGGGGCATGCGCAGGTACGGCCGGATCGAGCCCGGGATGTAGCCGTAGTCCACCCCCGCGCGATAGATCGCGACCGGCCGGTCGACGACGTAGTGTTCGAGCTGCGCGAAGTGGGTGTGCCGCCATCGCAGCGTCCCGGCCGTGCCGATCACGCGGAACCCGTTGTCGTTCTCGGCCCCGATGGTGATCTGCGACGCCGACACGACGCCGATCGCGCCGTTGTCCAGCTCGGCGAAGACGCCGAAGTCGTCGTCCAGGGCCCGCCCGGGGACGACCGACTTCATGCGCGCGGAGACCCGCACCGCGCGTAGGCTGGCGACGAACCGGATGAACTCATACGCGTGTGAGCCGATGTCGCCGCCGCATCCCGAGGCCCCCGCCTGCGCCGGGTCGGTGCGCCACGACGCCTGCTTGCTCCCCTCGGCCTCGCGGCGGGTGGCCAGCCAGCCCTGGGGATACCACGCCTCCACCTTGCGGACCTCGCCGATGAGGCCGTCGCGCACGAGCTGGCGCGCGAGCATGACCATCGGGTAGCCGGTGTAGGTGTGGGCGACGACGAACGGGACGTCGGCCGCCTGGACCGCCGCGTGCAGCCTGCGGGCCTCGTCGAGCGTGGTGGTGAGCGGCTTCTCGCAGAGGACGCCGATCCCGGCGCCCGCCGCGGCCTCGGCCGGGCCGGCGTGGGCGTCGTTGGGGGTGACGATCGTGAGGTAGTCGATCCGGTCCCCTTCCGGCCGCGCGGCCTCGCCGGCGACGAGGTCGCCCCAATGGCCGTACCCCCGCTCGAAGAACAGCTCCTCCGCCGAGGCGAGCGCCGCGGCCGGATCGCTGCGGAGCGCGCCGGCGGTCAGCTCGGCCGAGTTGTCCATCAGGATCGCGCGGCGGTGCGGGGCCCCGAAGAAGCTGTTCCCCCCTCCCCCGCCGACCATCCCCACCCGCATCTTGCAGCGTTTCATGCGTCGGCCTTCCGAAATGCGTCGAGCCCGGCTCCACCTGACCAATCCGACGGGAGAGTCCGTCGAACTTAGCCGCTAGGGTCGAGGCGTCGCAAGGGGGGAAAGGCGGTCCCGAACGTTCCTCGTCGTCTCCTCAAGGCCGATCGAGTAGACTCGACCAGGCGTTCGAGAAGAGACGAGCGACTCACGGTGTCGTCCAGGTCGGATCGACCCGCTCCATCGACGTCATTCCCTCGGCGATGCCCCGACATGATTGCAACGCATCTCAGGCTGGAGAACTGGCGGAACTTTCGGTCGCTCGACGTGCCCTTGCACGATACGACTTACGTCCTCGGCGCCAACGCGGTCGGGAAGTCGAATCTGCTCGACGTCTTTCGCTTCCTGCGAGACGTCGCCAAGCCGCAGGGCGGTGGCCTCCAGAAGGCCCTGGAACTCAGGGGCGGGACCCAGAAGCTCCGTTGCCTTCACGCTCGTTCGAATCCGGAAGTCTGCATCGACGTCCTCATGACCGAGCCCGGCCCGGATTCGGCGACCTGGAGATACGTCCTCGCATTCAAATCCGAGCCTCACGGAAAGCACGAGACCCGGATCGCAAGGGAAGAGGTCTGGAAGGACGATATCTGCCTCTTGTCTCGCCCCGACGCCGGCGACAAGCGGGACCGGATACGGTTGACCCAGACCGCCCTGGAGCAGATCCAGGTGAATGCCCCGTTCCGCGAGATCGCCACCTTCTTCGGAGCCGTAACCTATCTCCACCTGGTCCCACAGCTCCTCAAGTTCGGCGATCGGATCGGCGGGATTCGGCTGGAGGACGACCCGTTCGGGCAGGGTTTCCTCGACAGGATCGCCAACACGCCGCAGACGACCCGTACCGCCCGGCTGAAACGAATTCAGGAAGTCCTGGTGCATGCCGTCCCGCAGTTCGCCGAACTCAAGTTCGAGCGCGACGAGCATGGGCAGCCGCATCTCTCGGCTCTGTACGAGCATTATCGGCCCAAGGCAGGGTGGCAGAGGGAGGTCCATTTCTCCGACGGGACCTTGCGGCTGGTGGCCCTGCTCTGGACCCTCCTCGAGGGCGACTCGATGCTCCTCCTCGAGGAACCCGAGCTTTCCTTGAACGACGCGATCGTCGAACAGATCCCCTCGATGATGGCTCGCGTCTCCCGGAGGAGCGGGAGGAAGCGTCAAATCATCATCAGCACCCATAGCGAGGCCCTGCTCAGCAACCCGGGCATCGACGGACGAGGGGTGATCCTCCTCCAGGCCGGCCGCGAGGGTTCGGAGGCGCGATCCCTGGAAGAGAATGAGAAAGCCTCGCTGAAGGCTGGCTTCAGCGTGGCCGAGATCGTCCTCCCCAAGGCGCGTCCGGTCAATCCGAATCAGATGATGCTCCCCCTATGACCGCGATCACGCTGGCGACGGAAGACGAGTTGAGCGAGGCCGTCGGACGGCGACTCTTGCTGGACTCCGGCGTCGCGATCGGTCAACTGCTGCGGCGTCGCGGCTTCGGATACCTCCGGAGCCGAATGCCGAACTTCTGCGAGATGGCGTCCCGCGTCCCGGTGGTCGTCCTGACCGACCTGGACGCCGCCGCGTGCCCGTCGAGCTTGATCCGAGATTGGCTCGACGGCAGGCCGCAGCCCGACGGCCTGATCCTGCGCGTCGCGGTGCGTGAAATCGAAGCCTGGCTGCTCGCCGATCATGAGGGCCTGTCGGCCCTCTTCAACCGGACCAAGTCGCTGAAGGCTCCGCACCAGCCCGACGACGTGGCCGATCCCAAGCGGGAGTTGCTCCGGCTCGCCGAGAAGCACGCCCCCAAGGATGTGCGCCTCGACCTCGTCCCCGGCAAGGGGACGGAGGCGAGACAGGGGCTCGGCTACAACGACCGGCTTTGCCCCTGGGTTCGCGACGTCTGGGATCCGGGCGCGGCCCGAAGACGCTCGCCCAGCCTCGATCGGGCCATGGTGCGGCTGGAGGCCCTGGCGGCGTCGCTCCGCGCCTGAGCCGCGATCAGCCCTTTGGCGCGAGCGCGCCGGACAGCTCGCCGATGAAGTCGCCGACCTCCTTCACCACGTCCCCCTTGGGGCGGTTGGCGGCGTCGGCGAGGCGGCGGACGAGGGCGGAGCCGACGATCAGGCCGTCGGCCACCTCGGCCAGCTCCTGGACCTGGTCGGGCGAGCTGATGCCGAAGCCGATGCAGATCGGCAGGTCGGTCTGGGTGCGCAGCCAGGCGACGTTCGCCTTCAGGTCTTCCGGCAGGGCCTTGCGCTCGCCGGTGATCCCGGCGACGGAGACGTAGTAGATGAAGCCGGTCGTCAGCCGGGCGATCTCGACGGCCCGGGCGCGCGGGGTGGTCGGCGTGATGAGCTGGATCAGCTTCAGGTCGCGGAGGGTGGCCTTCTCCTGGAGCTTCGCCGACTCCTCCACCGGCAGGTCGGGGACGATCAGGCCGTCGAGCCCGGCGGTGGCGGCGTCGTTCAGGTAGCGGTCGACGCCCATCTTGTTGACGATCGAGAACGACACCATCGAGATCAGCGGCGTCTCGCGGACCGCGGCGTCCCCCTCGGCCCGCAGGGTGCGGAGCGTCTGGAAGATATGGGCGACGCGGATCCCCTGCGTCAGCGCCCGGTGATAGCTGGCGGCGATGACCGGGCCGTCGGCGACGGGGTCGGAGTACGGGACCCCGATCTCCAGCAGGTCCGCCCCCCGGCGCACCAGCTCGGGGATCAGGGCGGCGGTGGTCGCCAGGTCGGGGTCGCCGGCGGTGAGGAACGGCATGAGGGCGCGGCGGCCTTCGGACTTCAGGCGGGCGAAGAGGGCGTCGATGCGGTTCATGGGGGGGATGCCGGCCGGTGCGCGAGGCGGCCCGTCGGGTCGTGTGGTCGTGCCGATCGCGGGGGGGGACGGGCGGGACCCCCTCGCGACGCCGGCCGACGTCCGCGTCGGCTCGGCCCTGTCGTGCTCGTCCCGTCCGGTCAGTGGATCGGCTCGCCGCGGAGGCGGGCGACTTCGAACGCGTCCTTGTCGCCGCGGCCGGAGAGGCAGGCTATCAGGACCTTGCCGGGGCCCAGCCGCTTCGCCTCCTTGAACGCCTGGGCGATCGCGTGGCTGGACTCCAGGGCCGGGAGGATCCCCTCGTTCCGCGCCGCCACGCCGTAGGCGTCCAGGGCCTCGGCGTCGGTGACGCTCTCGTAGCGGACGCGGCCGGAGTCCTTCCAGTAGGCGTGCTCGGGGCCGACGCCCGGGTAGTCCAGGCCGGCGGAGATCGAGTGGACGTCCTGGGTCTGGCCGTCCTCGTCCTGGAGGACGTAGCTGAAGCTGCCGTGGAGGACGCCCGGCTTCCCCTGCGTGAGGCTGGAGGCGTGGTCGCCCGCCTTGCCGCCCCGGCCGCCGGCCTCGGCCCCGACCAGCTCGACGGAGGCGTCGCCGACGAACGGATAGAAGATCCCCGCCGCGTTCGACCCGCCGCCGACGCACGCCACCACGGCGTCCGGCAGGCGGCCCACCTTCTCCAGCACTTGCGCCCGGGCCTCGCGGCCGATGACCGACTGGAAGTCGCGGACGATCATCGGGAACGGGTGCGGGCCGACCACGCTGCCGATCGTGTAGTGCGTCTCCTTGGACGACCCCATCCAGTCGCGGAACGCCTCGTTGGTGGCGTCGCGCAGGGTCTTCGAGCCGCTGCCGACCGGGACGACCGTCGCGCCCATCGTCCGCATGTTGAAGACGTTGAGCTTCTGGCGGCGGATGTCCTCCTCGCCCATGTAGACCGTGCACGAGATCCCGAACAGGGCGCAGGCCGTGGCCGTGGCCACGCCGTGCTGGCCCGCGCCGGTCTCGGCGATGACGCGCGTCTTGCCCATCCGGCGGGCGATCATCACCTGGCCGATGGCGTTGTTGATCTTGTGCGCGCCGGTGTGGTTCAGGTCTTCCCGCTTCAGGTAGATGTCGGCGCCGCCCGCATACTTCGAGAGCCGCTCGGCCTTGTAGAGCGGCGAGGGCCGGCCGACGTAGTCGCGCCAGTAGTATTCCAGCTCGCGGACGAACTCGGGATCCGCCATCGCCTCGTCGTAGGCCGCGGAGAGCTGGTTCAGGGCGTCCATCAGCGTCTCGGGCACGAACCGCCCGCCGAACGCGCCGAAGCGGCCCAGGGCGTCGGGGCCCGACGCGGTCGCCCGCGACGTGGGGGACTCGGGGGAGGACGGGGCGGGGGGCATACGCGATCCTTCGGTCTGTCGAGACGAGGGCGAGGGCCCCGGCTCGCGGCGGGGCGACACTTCACTTCATGGACGGCGTCCGGGGGCCGAGGGTTCATTGTCGAACCGCCTCGGGGTCGCGGTCAAGGCGCGTCCTCCCCGGCCGGACCCGGCCCGCCGCGGGGAGGATGTGGCTTCGGAAGTTGGCGGTCGGCGTTCGACGTCTTCCCCCCTCGCGGGGGAAGACAGACCGCGAAGCGGTCAGATGAGGGGGACGCGGAGCACGGGCGCCGTCAGACCTCGAAGGCCCGCCCGTCCGGGCCGGCGCGAGGATCCGACGGCCGTCTCGCGTGTCCTCCCCCTCATCCGGCCCTCCGGGCCACCTTCCCCCGCCGGGGGGAAGGCCGTTATGATGGCCCCCGCGACTCCGACGCGATCCGCCGAAATCCGAAGGCACGAAGGCCCACCGCGCAGGGAAATGGATGGGACGGGGCGCGACGCCCTTCGGTACATTGGATGGACGCGGCCGGATGCGCCGGCCGCGCCGTTTCACGGGCCGGGTCGGGATCGAGGGGCGACGGCATGAGCACGACGAACGAGGTTCCGGCACGTCCGCGCAGGCGCCGCCGGTGGTGGCCCTGGGCGGTCGCGGCGGTCGTGCTGATCCCGGCCCTGCTGTTCGCGGCGGTCCCCTGGGTCGCCAGCTCGGCGTGGGCGAAGGCGAAGATCGAGGCCGCGGCCAACCGGGTCCTCGCGCCGGGTGGGGTGTCGTTCGACGCCGTCCGCCTGTCGTGGTTCCGGCCGACGGCGATCACGGCCCCCGCCCTGCTCGACTCGTCCGGCCGGAAGCTTGTCGAGGCCCCGACCGGGACGTTCTCGTGGAGCCTGTGGCAGATCCTGTTCGCCCGGCCGGTCGTCGGGACGCTCACCCTCCACAAGGGGGCGGTGGACATCGGCCGCTCCACCGAGGGCGACATCGACCTGATCGACACCCTCAAGCCGATCCTCAAAGACAGGCCGGATCACACCATCCAGATCCGCATCGAGGACGCGACGCTCAAGTTCACCCAGCAGGGCGTCGCCGACCCGTTCTATGCCGACCACGCCGACATCGCCATCGACCTGACGCGCTTTCCCGAGCCGATCGCCTGGGACCTGAAGCTGTCGCGCGACCGCGAGGGCTCCGCCGCCGGCAAGCTGAACATCGCCGGCAGCCTGGGCCGCGTCGAGGCGGGGGTCAGCCCCATGAAGAACGCGGCGCTCGCCGTGACGGCCGACCAGTGGCCGTGGCGGATCGCGCCGACGTTCGGCGAGTTGGAGGGCCTGCGGACCTCGGGCCGGCTCTCGGGCTCGATCGACCTCAAGGTCGTCGACGGCGCTCTGACGACCTCCGGCGACGCGACCTTCGACGGCTTCACGGCCGAGGGGCCGAAGCTCTCCGGCGACGTGATCGTCCAGACTCCCCTGAAGCTCGGTTGGAAGGCGGAAGGCCGCGGCGGCGTCTACCAGATCGAGCGGTTCGCGTTCGACGCCCCGGTCGCGAGCCTGTCGGCCTCGGGCGAGTTCCCGCCGGCCGCCGACCGCTCGGCGAAGCTGGAGGGCCGCGTCGACCTGACGCTCGCCAACCTCCTCCGCCACACCCTACACCTCCAGGACGACGTGACCGTCGAGAAGGGCGCCGTCACCCTGACCGCCGAGGCGAAGGCGCGCGCCGGCAACGCCGCGGCCCCCGGCCAGCGGATCGAGGTCCACGCCGCGCTCTCCGACCTGGCCGCGAAGAAGGGCGAGACCACCATCGCCTGGGACGACCCGACCTCGATGACGCTCCTGCTGGACCGCTCGCCCGACTCGATCGCCCTGGAGCGGCTGGACGTCCGCACGCCGTTCCTGACCGCCAGCGGCAAGGGGGACCTGGATTCCGGCATCGAGGTCGACGCCTCGTTCGACCTGGCGGCGGCCCGCGCCAAGGTCCGGGACTGGGTCGACCTCGGCAAGTTCGACGCCGCCGGCGCGGGGACGCTCCGCGCCCGCTACACGCGGCAGGACGGCCGCTACCAGGTCGCGGGCGACGGCGGGATCAAGGGCCTGGTCCTCTCCGGCCTGCCCGTCCTGGAGACCGTCCGGCGCGACGAGATCAAGGCCGAGCTGGCCGTCCGCGGCGAGGCCGAGGCGTCCGGCCTGCCGCGCGACTGGCGCTACGCCTCGCTCGCCGCCCGCAGCGCCGAGGACGAGTTGAAGCTGGAGACGACCTCGCCCGCCGACCGCCCGACGCCCGAGGGGGTCAAGGCCCTGGCGCGGACGGTCGTGGACCTGGGCGGGGCGAAGCGGCTCGTCGAGGCCGCCGGCAGCGTCGTCGCCGGGCCCGACGCGATCGACGCGAGCAACCTCCGCCTGGCCATCGGCCGTTACGTCGGCCCCGGCGGCGACTTCATCCCCCAGGACCCCTACGTCTGGCGCGGGGCCGCTCGCTACGACGTGAAGAAGGACGAGCTGAAGATCGCCCGCCGCGACGCCCCCCCGGAGGCGCAGGAGCGCGAACCGGCCGTCTCGATCGACGACGTGCTGGCCGGCGGCCTGCGGTCGAACGGATCGACCTGGTTCCGCGTCCGCGCCTCGGGCGACTTCGACTCGATCCGCGACGCCTACGGCCTGGACGACCTCCCCGTCGGCGGCGTGCTGGCCGTCGAGTGCGACGGCAAGCAGTCCGGCGACGCCTGGGACCTCGACGGGACCGTCCAGGGCCAGAAGCTCACGCTGACCGAGAAGGACGGCTCGAAGACCGACCTCGGCATGATCACGCTGTCGCTCGACTCCCGGCTCGCCGTCCCGGAGCGGCGGCTGGACGTGGCGGCGCTCAAGCTCGACACGCCGTTCGGCACGGCCGACGGCGAGGGGACCGTCGCCGTGCCGGAGAAGGCCGCGACGGTCGACATGAAGGGGATGCTCGCGCCGAACTGGGACCGGCTCACGCAGGAACTCGCCGCGCGGGTGGAGCCCGGCGCCTCGATCCGAGGCGGCCCGCACGCCTGGAGCCTGACCGGCCGCGCGCCGCTGGAGGAGGGAGGGCTGGCGAAGTCGACCCTGAACGGCGAGGTCGGCCTGCAACTCGACCTCGTCGACGTCTTCGGCATGCGGCTGGAGAAGACCACGCTCGCGCTGCGGGCCGTCGACGGCAAGCCCGTCATCGACCCGATCGACGCCATGCTCAACGGCGGCCGGCTCCAGCTCGACCCGGCCGTCGAGACCGATGAGGAGGGCGGGCGCTGGCTGACGCTGGGCCAGGGTTCGAGCCTCGCCGGCGCGATCGTCAACGACGAGGTCTCGCACCGCTTCCTCTCCTACGTCGCCCCGGTGCTCGATCAGGCGACGCGCGTCGAAGGGAAGGTGTCGTTCGACCTGGTCGACGCCCGGTTCGACCTGGACGGCGACGCCCGCAAGACCAAGGTGGAGGGGGACGTCCAGTTCGACGAGGTCCGGTTCATGCCCGGCCCGCTGGTCGACCAGCTCATCGACGTGTTCAACCTGGAGCGCAAGGCCATCTTCGTCCTGCGCGACCCGATCTCGGTCCGCATCCTGGGCCGGACCATCTACCAGGAGGGGCTGATCCTCCCCGTCGGCGAGGTGGCGGTGATCGGCCTGGACGGCTGGATGGACTTCGACAAGCGGATCGACATGCTGGCGACGTTCGCCGCCGTCCCCCCTCGGCGCGACATCCCCGTCCTCTCCACCCTCCTGCGGAACGCCCAGATCCAGGTGCCGCTGACGGGGACGCTGGACAACCCGAAGATCGACGGCGAGAAGATCAAGCAGCGGTTCCAGGACTTCGGCGAGTCGCTGCTGGAGACCACGCTGGGCGTCGGCGCGGGGATCGGCGACATCTTCCGACGCGGCCCCGGCCGCCCCCGCCCCGCCCCCCCCGTGCGCATCGCCCCGCCGCCGCCGGTCGTCGAGGGCCCCGCGCGGCCCGCGCCGCGGCTGGAAGGCCCCGCCCCGGCCCGCGACGTCCCGCCGCCGCCCCGGCCCGAGGCCGACCCCGACGCCGAACTCCTCCTCCCCGGCTTCCGCCTCCCGTTCTCGCGCACGCCCGAGGAGCGGCAGCTTGAGAAGGAGGCCCGCCAGCAACGCCGGACGGAGAAGCGCAACGAGCGCCGCGCCCGCCAGGGCCTGCCGCCGCTGTGAGGCGACGGGGCCGGCGCGTCGTCCGCGTCACCGCCCGTCGCGGCCCGCGGCCCTCGCCGCGCGGGGCCTGGCGGGGGGCTTCAGGGGGAGGTGGACGGTGAACGTCGATCCCTCGCCGGGGGCCGATTCGACGTCGATCCGGCCGCCGTGGTCCTGGACGATGCCGTAGCTGATGGAGAGCCCCAGGCCCGTCCCCTGGCCGACGGGCTTGGTGGTGAAGAACGGGTCGAAGATCCGGTTGCGGACCGGCTCGGGGATCCCCTCGCCGCGGTCGATCACCTCGATCGCCACGCCGTCCGGGCCGTCGGGGCGGGTCCGGAGCGTCACGGTCGACCCGCGCGGGCTGGCGTCGACGGCGTTGATGAGGAGGTTCAGCGCCACCTGGTTGATCTTCCCCGGCGAGCACGTCACCGGCGGCAGTTCGCCGAGGTCGGACTCGATGGCGACGTCGCGCTCGCGGCCCAGGCCGGCGACGATGTTGACCGTGGACGCCAGCGCGGCGTTGAGGTCGGCCTCGTCCATCTCCCCCTCGTCCAGCCGGGCGAAGTCGCGCAGGTCGCGGACGATCCGGCGGATCCGGCCCAGGCCGTCGCGGGCCCGGTTCGTCAGGCCCCCCAGGTGCTCCATCGCGTAATCCAGCTCCATCTGCTCGGCCAGCTCCTCGATCTCCGCGGCGACCTCCGGGCGGGTCGCGGCCAGGTCGGGCGTGGCCTCGCGGTACAGGCGGATCAGCCGGAGCAGCCCCGTCACGTCGCGCTGGAGGATGGCCAAGTCGTTCCCCACGAAGGCCAGCGGGTTGTTGATCTCGTGCGCGACGCCGGCGATGAGCTGGCCCAGGGCCGAGAGCTTCTCGGCCTGGACGAGCCGGCTCTCGGCCCGCTTCAGCTCCTCGTAGGCGTCCTGGAGGGCCGAGTAGGCGGTGGCCCGCGAGGCGGCGACGGCCGCCAGCTCGGCCGCGTTGCGGCGCAGGGCCTCGTGCGACTCGACGCGGTCGGTGACGTCGCGGATCACCTGGCCGGCCCCGAGGAGGATGCCGGCGTCGTCGCGGATCGGGCTGAACGCCAGCTCCAGGTGGGTCGCCGCGCCGTCGGCGTCGGGGTACTCCGCCACCTCCTGGAACCGCTCGCCCTGCAAGGCCCGGTCCCAGCGGGCGCGGAGCCGGGCGAGGTCGTCGGGGCGATGCCCCAGCGCGTCGTCCAGCCGCATGCCCGGCTCGACCGGCCGCCCGAACAGGCGTTCGAAGGTCCGCCGGTACGCGTCGTTCAGGACGATGAAGCGGCGGTTGAGGTCCAGGGCGGCGATCATGTCGCCGGACCCCTCGACGACGCCGCGGAGGCGGTCGTTGGCGAACCGCAGGGCCCGATACGCCTCGCGGAGCCGGGCCTCCTCGCGGATCCGACCGGAGAGGTCGTGGAGGATGCAGGCGGCGACCGCCCCCCCGCCCTGGCCGACGACGCCGACGCTGACGTCGACGGGGAGCGTCCCGCCGTCCTTCCGCCGTCCCTTCGTCTCCACGCCGCGGATAGCCCCGAGGTCCGGGCGCAGGATCGGCGGGCCGTCGGCCGAGGCCCGCGCCCCCAGGAAACCGACGGCGTCCGGCAGCAGGGTCTCGATCGACCGGCCCAGCAGCTCGTCGCGATGATAGCCGAACATCGCCTCGATCCGGGCGTTGACCAGCGCGATCCGGCACGACCCGTCGATCAGGGCCACGCCGTTCGACGCGGCCTCCAGCACGGCGCGGAGGCCGGCTTCGCCCGCCAGGGCCTCGTCGCGGCGGCGGGCCAGCCAGAGGGCCACGCCGGCCAGGCAGAGCATCGCCAGGACCAGCCCCTGCCAGGCGATCAGGTGCCAGGAATGCGCCGAGCCTTCCGCCTCGGCCAGCTCCTCCGCCAGCCTCGCCAGCCGCTCGATCGCGAACCAGCCCAGGGCCGTCGCCGCGAGCCCCGCGATCGCCAGCACGACCGGGGCCGTCGATGTCCGTCGGGGCTCGGTCATGCGCGCCGGCACCCTCGGGACGAGTTATCGGGAGCCTGGGCCGGGGCGGGAGGGTCGCCCCGAATCGTCGCCCATCGTGAATACCGAAGGTGGGACTTGAACCCACACGGGTGTTACCCCAACGGATTTTGAGTCCGTCGCGTCTGCCATTCCGCCACTTCGGCCCGGTACGCCCAGCATGCGACGCCCCGGAGCGGCTGTCAAGTCCGGGTGCCTTGGGTGTGTCTTTGGAATTCGGCGGTCAGCGTCTTCCCCCCTCGCGGGGGAAGACAGACCCCGCAGGGATCAGATGAGGGGGACGCGAAGCACGGGAGCCGTCGGGCTCCGAAGGCCCGCTCGACCGGCCCGGGATCCCGACGGTCGCCTCGCTCGTCCTCCCCCTCATCCGGCCCTTCGGGCCACCTTCCCCCGCGAGGGGGGAAGGCCGTTACGATGGCCCCCCACCCCGACGCGATTCGCCGAATTCCAAAGGCACCCCCGGCGCCTTCGGGGCGTTTGCAATGGCGCGGAGCCCGTGCGATGATGGGCCCAGCCGGCGCGGATCCGCACGCGCGCCGGGGAGGAGGCCCGACGTGACCCAGACCCGAGACGCCCTGCAGATCCTCGACCGCGACTTCCTGGAGGTCCGCGCCAAGATCCTGGAGATCGCCGCCAACCTCGACCGGATCGACCGCGCCCCGACCCACCCCGGCGAGCATCCCGACCCCCGCCTCGGCCAGATCCGCCAGGCCCTCGACGCCCTCCGCGAGCCCGGCCCCGACCGCGCCGAGACCATCCAGCTCATCTTCTCGCTCGAATACGACCCCGACTGGCGCGAGAAGACGGGCGTCGACCGCGACCGGCGCTGACCCGGCCGCGTCGGGCCGTCGCGTCAGTCGGCGAACTCCTTCGCCAGGAAGGCGGCGGCCCGATCCCAGGCGTCGGCCGCGGCCTGGAAGTCGGCCTCCATCGCGCGGACGGTCGCCGGGGTCTCCACCCGCGCCGGCTTCGCCGCGGTCTTCAGCAGCGGAATCTGGGCGCTCGGCCCCACGGCCAGGCGGTCCTCGACCTCGGCCGAGACGATGGCGTCGGCCAGCCGGTCCGCGGCCTCGGGGTGCGGCCCGCCCTGGATCTTGCAGAGCGTGTTCGGGATGAACAGCGTGCCGAGCTGGTCGGGCTTGCGGTCGGGGTAGACGATCGCGACCGGCGAGCCGGCCTCGATCTCCAGCATGGCGTCGTCCGTATCGGTCAGGCCGAAGGCGACCTGCCCCGAGGCCGCCGCCGCGGCGACCTGCCGGTTCCCCGAGAAGACCTGCACGTCGTTCGCCTTCAGGCCCTTGAAGAACGCCTCGGCCTTCGCGTCGCCCCAGGCGGCGAAGAGGCAGGCGGCGTGCGTGGCCGTGGTGCCGAACAGCGGCTTGGCGATGCCGACCTTCCCCTTCCATCGCGGCGAGGCCAGGTCCGCGATCCCCGCCGGCCGGTCGGCCTCCGCGACCAGCTTCGTGTTCACGATCAGGATCCGCGCCCGCGCGGCGAAGCCGTACCAGAGGCCGTCGGGGTCGCGGAACGTCGGCGGCAGGTCGGCCGCGGCCTTCGGGCGGAAGGGCGCGAGCAGGCCCTTGCGCTTCAGGCGGATCGTGTTCAGGATCTCGTTGTTCCAGAACAGGTCGCAGCGCGGGTTGACCGACTCGGCCATGATCGCGTTGACCAGGCCGACCGTCTTGGTGCTCTCCACGTCGTACTTGGGCCGCAGCGTCAGCCCTTCGCGTTTCGCCAGGTCCTTCAGGACCGGGTCCGAGAACTCCCGGTCCAGCGCCGCGTAGACCACCACCGAGCCGTCCTCGGCCCGAGCGACGGCCGGCGCGACGGAGACCGCAACGAGCCCCAGGACCGCGAGAAACCTGCGCATGGACCACCCCCCGGACGGGCCTCGGGACCGAACTCCGACAGAAGTCATCGAGCCTAAGCCGCGCGCCAAGGCCCCGTCAACCCGGCAAGGCCCCCGGCCGTGCCTTGGGAATTCGGCGGTCGGCGTTCGACGTCTTCCCCCCTCGCGGGGGAAGACAGACGCCGAAGGCGTCAGATGAGGGGGACGCGAAGCATGGGGGCCGTTGAAGTTCGGAGGCCCGCTCGGGACGGCCGGCGCGAGATCCGACGGCCTTCGCGCGCGTCGTCCCCCTCATCCGGCCCTGCGGGCCACCTTCCCCCGCGAGGGGGGAAGGCCGTTACGATGGTTCCCGCGACCCCGACGCGATTCGCCAAAATCCAAAGGCACACGCCTGCCCCGTCCCCCGGGCCCTGGGTCGAAAATCTCGTCCGCGTCTCGATTCCTGAAATCCGGCGTCACCGATCGCGGACTGTACCTCTCGGACGACCGTTCTTTGACAACTCGCCGGGCTTCAGACGGAAGACGAGCTTCCCCTTGGCTGTCGCCAGATCCACACAAGCACGTCATCAAGCAATCATAAGAGATCAATCGGATCTTGGGCATCGAATGGATGGCGATGCGAGCATACGAAATCGACGTTCCAACTCAAATTTTTCGACGCCCAAATCGATTTACATATTGGATTTACGTCACAATCATGAGCAGCCTCATTCCCACAATCGAACCCAAATCCGGAGGTCCGCCGTGGGGAGTCGGCGCCGGGCGATATCACCTTCGGAGTAGCGGGGCCCGCCGACGCCTGACGCGGACGTTGCGGCGGACGCCCGCCTGTCAAAATGGCACACCGCAGCATGCGACGGCCGGGTCCGGCAGGATGGGCCCAGGGTCCCGGCCGAGCCAACCAAAAACGCAACACGAATGCCATTCAACACTTATAGCCAACAATCGGCGTCGGCACACCCCTTGCTTATGCCGGGGCCATGTCATGATGTCGCGCGGGCCGGGCGATCGGCCGGCGCGAGGTCGCGACCGGGTCATGGAATCGCACGAAGGAGCCAGGGTCGATGAATCTGAAGCCGTTGGGTGATCGCGTGGTCGTCGAGCGGGAAGAGGCCAAGGGGACCACCGCCGGCGGGATCGTGCTGCCGGAGACCGCCAAGGACAAGCCCCAGAAGGGGAAGGTGCTCTCGGTGGGCGAGGGCCGCGTGACCAAGGACGGCAAGCGCCGCGAGCTGCAGGTGAAGGCCGGCGACGTGGTGATCTTCACCTCGTATGCGGGCGAGGAGTTCAAGGTCGACGGCGACAAGAAGGTCCTTCTCATGCGCGAGGACGACATCCTCGCGGTCGTCGGCTGATCGGGCCGGCCTGGCGCCCCACCACACGAGACACGTTCCTCTATCGCGATAGGGAGATGAAGGCAACATGGCCGCCAAGATGATCGCGTTCGATCAGGAAGCTCGGCAGGCGATGCAGCGCGGGGTGGCGAAGCTCGCCCGCGCCGTCAAGGTGACGCTCGGCCCCCGCGGCCGGAACGTCATCATCCAGAAGTCGTTCGGCTCGCCCACGGTCACCAAGGACGGCGTGACCGTCGCCAAGGAGATCGAGCTGGAGGACAAGTACGAGGACATGGGGGCGAAGATGGTCAAGGAGGTCGCCAGCAAGACCTCCGACGTCGCCGGCGACGGCACGACCACCGCCACCGTCATGGCCGAGGCGATCTACAACGAGGGCCTCAAGGCCGTCGTCGCCGGCGTCAACCCGCTCCAGCTCAAGCGGGGCATGGACCGCGCCGTGGCCGACGTGGTCGCCGAGCTGCACAAGCTCTCGACCAAGATCTCCGACAAGAAGGAGACGCAGCAGGTCGCCACCGTCGCGTCGAACTTCGACGTCGAGGTCGGCTCGATGATCGCCGAGGCCACCGAGAAGGTCGGCAAGGACGGCGTCATCACGGTCGAGGAGGGGAAGACCCTCAAGACCGAGGTGGAGTGGGTCGAGGGGATGCAGTTCGACCGCGGCTACCTCTCCCCCTACTTCGTCACCAACCCCGCCGAGATGACGGCCGTCCTGGAGGACGCCTACATCCTGATCCACGAGAAGAAGATCTCGTCGGTCAAGGACCTCGTCCCGGTGCTGGAGAAGGTCGCCCAGACCGGCAAGCCGCTGCTGATCATCGCCGAGGACGTCGACGGCGAGGCCCTGGCCACCCTGGTCATCAACAAGCTCCGCGGCACCTTCCGCTGCGCCGCCGTCAAGGCCCCCGGCTACGGCGACCGCCGCAAGGCCATGCTGGAGGACATCGCCGTCCTGACCGGCGGCAAGCCCATCTTCGAGGCCCTGGGCGTCGACCTGGAAGGCGTCGGCCTCGAGGACCTGGGCCGGGCCAAGAAGGTCGAGGTCGACAAGGACAACACCACGATCATCGAGGGCGCCGGCTCGGGCGAGTCCATCAAGGGCCGCATCGAGGCCATCCGCCGCGAGATCGCCGACACCAAGAGCGACTACGACCGCGAGAAGCTGGAAGAGCGCCTCGCCAAGCTCGCCGGCGGCGTCGCCAAGATCAACGTCGGCGCGGCCACCGAGAGCGAGATGAAGGAGAAGAAGGCCCGCGTCGAGGACGCCCTGCACGCCACCCGTGCGGCCCTCGAAGAGGGGATCCTCCCCGGCGGCGGCGTCGCCCTGCTCCGCGCCGCCTCGTCGGTCAAGCCGTCGGGCCTGGCGCACGACGAGGAGGTCGGCTACAACATCATCCTCCGCGCCGCGGCGGCCCCGCTGACCCAGATCGCCGAGAACGCCGGCCAGGACGGCGGCGTGGTCGTCAGCAAGGTCCGCGAGGGCAAGGGCAACTTCGGCTACGACGCCCTGAAGGACGAGTACGTCGACATGGTCAAGGCCGGCATCATCGACCCGACCAAGGTCACCCGCTCGGCCCTCCAGCACGCCGCCAGCGTCTCCACCCTGCTGCTCACCTCCGACGCCCTCATCGCCGACGCCCCCGCCGGCGACGAGAAGAAGGGCGGCCACGGCGGCTACGAAGACATGTATTGATCGACCCCGGCCCCTCGGCCGGCCGATCCCCAGCAACATCCCGGACGGGGGCCCGCGACGGCCCCCGTCCTCTTTCATGCGCCGCGCCCGCGATATCCGGCAGCCCTCGCCGATCCCCGCCGGGACGCCGCCGAAGGCCGGCCGAGAGGGTGGCCCGGGCGGTCCACCCTCTCGGCATCGCCACGGTTTATATGGTCTCCGCGTGGCCGGTCGCTCACTTCGCCGGGCGGATCTCGACGTTGCGGAACCACAGCTCGGCGGCCTCGATCTCCAGGGCGATGCGGCCCTTGGTGAGCGGGACGGGGTGGCCGGGCTTCTCGGGGTCGTCGAAGCGCACGGCGACGCCGCGGTTCACGACGCGGCCGTTGAGCAGGTGGGTGACCTCGTCCCCCCTGGCGATGACCTCGACGTCGTTCCAGCCGTCGCGCTCGGCGACCTCGGCCAGGCGGTGCTGGTAGTCGATCCCCTTCAGGCCGAGCACGCGCGGCTCGCCGCCGCGGTCGGCGGGGAGGAACGTAGGGTAGTCGGGCGACTTCGCGTCGCGGGTCTTCGGGTCGATCGTCGTGTCGGCCTGCATCCCGAACAGCGCGATCAGGTCGCCGACGTTCGTCTCCTCGATCTGGTACTGGAGCGACCGCGGCCAGACGACGTCGGGGCCGGTGATGTGGTAGTACAGCCCGGCGTCCTTCTTCAACGCGTAGCGTGGCTCGAACTTGGCGTCGCCCCAGCGGTACTGGAGCCGCAGGTGGTAGTCGCCGTACTCCTTCTCCGTGCCGATGTAGCCCATCACGACCTTCGATTTGTCGGCGAAGCCCTTGTAGAGGTGGATCGCACCGTCCTCGATGGTGACGATCTTGTCGGGGTCGGAATCCTTGCCGTGCTGCTGGAGGAACGTGTACCAGCCGGTCAGGTCCTTGCCGTTGAACAGGGGCGTCCAGCCCTCCGACGAGTCGGGGGGCGCGAGCGTCAGGCCCGCGGCCAGCGCCAGGCAGGGGAGGGAGAGGATCATCGGATCCGCCTTTCGATTCGGGGTTCGGGGTCGATTCAGGGCTGCTTGAGGAACGCGATGAGGTCGGCGAGGCCCTGCTCGCCCAGGACGTCTTCGAAGCCCTCGGGCATGAGCGACCGGCCGGTGCGGCGGACGGCCTCGACCTCGGAGCGGAGGACGGACTGCTCGACCCCCTCGGCGGCCTTGAGCTTCAGGCTGGTCGCGGTCTCCTCGGCGAGCAGGCCGGAGAGCGTCTGGCCGCGGGTGGTCGCGACGGTGAAGGCGACGAAGTCGGGCGAGACGTCGGCGTTGGGGTCGAGGACGTCCTTCAGCAGCGCCGACGGCGGCCGGCTGGCGACGCCGGAGATGTCCGGGCCCACCTTGAAGCCCTCGCCGCGATGGGCGTGGCAGGTCTTGCAGTTCTTGGCGAACAGCTCGCGGCCCCGCTCCGGGTCGCCGACCAGGCTGAGCGCCGGCTGGAACTTCGCGACGACCCCCGCCCGGTCCGGCGGCGTCCGCGAGGCCAGCAGCGCCCCGGCTCGCCTCGCGACCTCCGGGTCGGACGAGGCCCGCAACGCCTCGCGCTCGGCCGGGGTCAGCTCGGCCAGGCCCACGGCGTCGTCCTCCAGGGCCGCGATCAGGCTCCCGGTCAGCGCCGCCGACCGGATCAGGACGGCGATCACCGCGCGGCGGGGATTGGTCGGGATCGACTCCCAGCCCTCCAGGATCCGGCCGGCCAGCTCGGGCGACCCGACCTCCGCGACGGCCTCCGCGGCGGCGGCCTGCACGGCCTCGGGCTGGCCCGCCGCGAGCAGCGCGGGGATCCGCGACGCCGCGTCGTTCGGGCGGAACCGCGACAGCAGCGTCAGCGCGCGGGCCCGATCTTCCGGGCCGGCGTCGGCCGCATCGACGGTCGCCGCGGTGCGGTCCAGCAGCGCGGCGATCCCCTCGAAGCCCATCTCCTTCAGCAGCTCGCGCGGGGGTTTCCCCGCGCGGGCCAGGCCGTCGGAGAGGCCCAGCAGCAGCGCGACCCGGCCGCCGACCCCCTCCCCGCCCGCCCCGGGGTCGATCCGATCGGCCAGGGCCCGAAGCTCCTCGGGATTCGCCCGCGCGCCCAGGATCGCGGCCGTCGAGCCCAGGAGGTGCGCCTGGCCGGGGGTCGGCGCAGCGAGCCAGCCGGGGTTAGCTTCCAGCAGGTCGGCCAGGAACGGCGAGGCCGTCTCGCGCAGTCCGCTGAGGACGGCCAGGCGCGACCATTCGTCCTCCGCGTCCCGGGCGGCGATCGTCGCCAGCGCGGCGACGGCCTCGGGCGCGTCGGAGTCGCCCAGGGCGACCGCGGCCTGGAACCGGACTCGGTCCTCCGGGTCGTCGGCCAGGGTGGCGAGCGTCTCCAGCAGCCCGGGGCGGCCGACGGCCAGCTTCGCGGCGCAGGCGCGGACGTCGGCGTCGGGGTCTTCCAGCAGCGCCTCGACGATCGGGTCGGCCAGCGCCCCCAGGCCGTCGAGCGTCCAGGCCGCGTGCAGGCGGCCGAGGGGCGATTCCGACGCCCTGGCCATCGTCTCCAGCACGGGCGCGGCGGTCAGGTCATGACGCGCGACGAGCAGGCGCTGGGCCGTGTCGCGACGCCAGCCGTTGGGATGCTCCAGCAGGGCGATCAGCTCGGCCGTCGTCGCCTTGCCCAGCCGAGGCGGCGGGGCGGGCGTCGTCCCCTTCTTGGCGATCCTCCAGATCCGGCCGCGGTTGTTCCAGCGGCGGAACTCGATCGACTCGCGCAGCTCGGCCGGGACGAAGGCCGGATGCTCGACGACCTCGCGGTAGAAGTCGACGACGTAGAGCGCCCCGTCGGGCCCGGTGGCGAGGTTGACCGCGCGGAAGCAGGGGTCGGTCGAGGCGAGGAACTCGCGGTCGGCCTCGTTCTCGCCGCGGCGTGCGAGGAACGTCGGCCCGCGATGCTCCAGCACCCGACGCTGGACGAGGTTCGTCAGCGACTCGCAGAAGAAGGCGTCCCCCTCGTAGCCGGGGCCGAGGAGATCGCCGCGGTAGATGATGGGGCCGCAGCTCGCGTTGTAGTAGGCGGTGGACTCGCGGTTGTAGGTGGTCGGCGGCGGGCTGATCGGGAAGACCCGGCCGCCGTCGGCGGGGTCGAGGATCGTCGCGACGGTGGCCGACTCGGCGAGGAACGGGTTGCGCGCCAGCGTCTTTTCCTCCAGGACGACGTGGCGGATCGGCATGGTGTTCCACGAGGGGAACCGCCGCCCCCAGTCGTCGCGCGGGAGGCCGAACTGGCTGAAGCCGGAGACGGGCTCGACCGGGCCGCCGTCGGGCCTGAAGCGGAAGTCGTGGAAGCGGAGCGGGACGGCCTTGTCGTCGGGCTCGCCGGGGCGGCGGACGACGCCGTCGCTGCGGCCGTTGGCTCCATAGATCCAGTTGTCCGCGCCCCAGGTCAGGCCGTTGACGCGGAGCTGGGTGTTCCCCTCGGCGAAGCCCGTCAGCACGACGCGGCGGGTGTCGGCGACGCCGTCGCCGTCGCCGTCCTTGAGGAACAGGATGTCGGGCGCGGCCGTGACCAGCACGCCGCCGTTCCAGGGCATGACGCCGTTGGGGAAGTTCAGCCCCTCGGCGAAGGCGGTGACGCGCTCGTAGCGGCCGTCGCCGTCGCGGTCCTCCAGCATCCGGACCTTGCCCGAGCCGGGGCCGAGCGGGTAGTCGAGCATCTCCGCGACGTACAGCCGCCCGTCCTCGTCCCACGCCGCGGCGACCGGGCTGTGGATGTCGGGCTCGGAGGCGACCAGCTCGATCGTCAGCTCCGGGTCGGCCAGGCGGATCGTCGCCCTCGCCTCGTCGGGCGCGAGGGGCTTCGGCGGAGGCTCGTCGGCCCCGAGCGCGGCGAGCGCCGCGGCGGCGATCCAGGTTCGCGCGATGTTCCGGTGGGTCGTCATGGGGAGGATCCTACGGGATGTCCGAGCGGGCCGCGGCGGGCGGGGGCGGTGGGATCTTCAGCCGAGATGGCCGGGGCGATCGACGCCTTCTCCCCTTGAGGGAGAAGGTGGCCCGGAGGGCCGGATGAGGGGTGGCGCGACCGAGGTCGTCGACGTTCGGGGCCGCCCGATCGGATGAGGGGATGCGACGGCGGTCGACCCCTCATCCGGCCTTCGGCCACCTTCTCCCTCAAGGGGAGAAGGCCGTCGTCGTCGGCCCGCTCGGCCTCCGCTGCGATGTCACTTCGACGCATCCTCATGCAGCGTCTTGAGCAGCCCCACCGCCTCGTCGACGATCATCTCGCCGGTGCCGGGGGCGGTGAAGCTGTGGAGGCCGGTCCAGGTCTGGTAGCCCCCCTGCTCGAAGCCCTTGCGGTCGGGGAGGTATCCGACGTAGTCGTTGGCCAGCTCGAAGACGTAGGTGTGGCGGAACGGGCTCCGGCGCTTGATGTCCTGGCCCAGCGCCGTGAAGAACTCGGCCGGGACGCCGACGACGGCCGTGTCGCCGATGCGGATCGCCTGGACCCACGTCTTGCGCTCCTCGTTCTTCCTCGGGGACAGCTCCTTGCGCATGTCGCGGAAGACGTCGACGACGAACTGGGCGATCTGGGGATGGTCCTTGAGCTTGTACGCCTCGTAGGCGACGACGGCGGCGTCGTCCTTCGCATCGTCGAAGTCGCGGACCTTGACCGTCACCTCCTTGCGGATCCCCTTCACGCGGTCGACCTCCTGCGGCTCGGCCTTGGCGAGCGCCGCCACGACCGCGGCCTTCATCCGGACGATCATCTCGTCGGCCTTCAGGTCCAGGTTGTGCGTCGAGCCAGAGGCCCCCTCGAAGAACAGCACGGTCCCGCCCAGCTCCTTCTCCAGCTCCTGCGCGGTCAGGCCGTAGAAGCCGGCGGAGCGCACGCCCGGCGTGCGCGCGCCGATGGTGTGCGTGGAGTGGTTGAACATGACCGCTTCGAGCTTGCCGTCGGGCCGGCGGAAGGCCCAGACGGGCAGCTCGGGGTCGAACGGGCCGGTGGGGCGGACGAAGTCGTCGGTGGCGCCGGTCCAGTAGATCATCCCGTTGGAGAGGAGCAGCCGGCTGTTGCGGCCGACCGACGACTCCTCGCCCAGCCGGAATTCCATCGTCGCCGGCGCGAGCCGCGCGTTCGCGGCGACGGCCGCCTCGACGGCCTTGTCGCCGACCTGCTTCGTGAACCCCTCCTCGCGACGGTAGCCGTGGATCGAGATGGTCGTCGGGGCGTGGTGGGTGTGGGTGGCGTTGATGAGGACGTTGTCGAACGGGACGCCCGTCGCCTTCTCGATCCGCCGGGCGGCGTCGTCGAGGACGTCGCGCTCGACCATCAGGACGTCGCACTCGACCAGCGCGACCTTGCCGCCGTGGGGGTCCTCGATCACGATCGCGGTGGCCCGCAGCTCGCCTTCCTGCCCGGTCGCCTTGCCGGGGCCGATGCCGCCGCCGATGACCATCGCGTCGTCGGCCGCCAGGTTCGCGGCCGCGGCCCCGACCTTCAATTCGCCGGCCGTCGCGGCGGCCGTCGCCAGCGCGAGGGCCAGGAACGCCCCGCGGGTGATGAGATTTCGTCGCATCGTCGAGAGGTCTCCTCGGAATGGTCCCGGGCCGCGCCGGCACCCGGCGCGGCCCGGCGCGGCGGTCAGGGCCGCGCCTTCTTCCCCTTGATCTTGGCGGCCTTCGCCATGTCGATCGGGGACTGCGTCAGCGGCGGCGCCGGGGGCATGGTGCCCGGGGGCAGGTTCGTGGGCGTGCCGGCCAGGCGGTCTTCCGAGCCGCAGCCCAGGCAACCGATAGAGTAGACGGCGATCATGGCGATCGCCAGGCCCCGGAGGGGGCCCATGGCTCGTCGAGGCGTCATGGTCGTCTCCCGTCCCATCCGGGCCTCAATAGGCGTCCGAGCTGATGACTTCGCCGCCGTTGCGGCTGCCGAGCGCCCACCAGACCGGCAGGCCGATCGAGTCCTTGATGAACCGGACCGAGCCGTCGGACAGGGCGACGTTCACGCCGCCGGAGTGGTTGCTGCTCGCCGCGGCCGACCCGGTAGGCCCCACGAACTGGACGTAGCCGATGTCCCCCGCGTTGCCGCAGTGCAGGCTGTTGGGCCGCGCGACGTGCATGTAGTTCACCAGGCAGACGTGCGTCGGGTAGCCCAGCAGCCAGTTGTAGCCGAGGTACGCCGAGGCCGTCGCGTTCGCCGTCATGGTGCTCGGCAGGGTCTGGCAGGCCGTGGCCGCCTTCATGGCCCCCTCGGCCCCCGTCCCTATGCCCGTCGAGTCCACGCCGGGGAAGATCACCCGCCTCGCGTCCTTCGAGTTCGGCGTCATCGTCGCCACCGCGGGGTTGATCCCCAGGCCGATGAGGTGCTCGCTGAAGACCGCGGTGTTCGACGTGCCGTCGGTGATCGAGCCGATCCGCACCATCCCCGCGCCGCCGCCCCAGCCCTTGGTCCCGATGGAGCCGTTGAGCAGCAGGTCCTTGGGCGGCACGATCGTCCCGCTGTAGGCCTGGATCTGGCCCGGCCCGCCGTAGTTGCCCACGTAGCTGACCGTCGCCCAGGGGTAACCCGGCCGCTGGGCGATCGACTCGGACGGGCAGAGCAGCGACGCGACCTGCGTGTAGCCCGCCGTCGTGATCTGGAGGCCGTAGTTCCCCTGCTGGAAGTTCATCGAGTCGAAGAGCGCCCCCTGCTCGAAGTGGGGCAGCAGCGCGACCGCCCACGACCACGAGAAGCCGGAGTCCTGGATCTCCGACGTCGGGTAGTTGCACTGCATCGGGAACGTGTCGTACGTCGAGACGTAGTTCTGGGCCGCCAGGCCCAATTGCTTCAGGTTGTTGACGCATTGGGCCCGCCGCGCCGCCTCCCGCGCCGACTGGACGGCGGGGAGCAGGAGCGCGATCAGGACCGCGATGATCGCGATCACCACCAGCAGCTCGATCAGGGTGAATCCGCGGCTCCTGCGCATGGTCGAGGCTCCTCCAAACCTGTTGACGTGCAAGGGTCGGAATGGGACGTCGGACGGCGTCGTCGCCGGCCCCGGGCGGGAGAGACGCCGGGGCTCGTCGGAGAGGCTCGCGAGGCGCTGCAAGGAATGTGAAGCGGGAATTATGTTAAACAAGCATCGCGCCGGCGGGGAATTGAACTTTTATGCAAATTCGGCTAAGAAATCGTGTCACGACGCGGCGGTCGACCGGTGCTTTTGAGGGGGCCGTCGGCGAGGGGATGTAGGAAATGCGGCGACCTCGCCGCGCGGATCGGGGGCGGGATGGCGAGGAAGAGGCGCAGGCGACGCGCGGGGCCGCCGCACGTCGCGCTCATCATCGAGACCTCGATGGCCTACGGCCGCGAGATCCTCCACGGCACCGTGCAGTACGTCCGCGAGAACGGCCCCTGGACGGTCTTCTTCGAACCCCGGTCGATGCAGGACCCCGCGCCGCCGTGGCTGGAGGACTGGGACGGCGACGGCATCATCACCACGCTCTACCCGCAGTTCTCCGAGCTGATCCGCGGGACGGGGATCCCCACGATCGACCTGGACGACCAGGAGCCGCAATCCGGACTGCCTACCGTGCAGAGCGACCAGCACGCCATCGGCGCCCTGGCGGCGGCCCACCTGATGGAGCGGGGCTTCGAGCGCTTCGGCTACTTCGGCTACCCCCAGTTCGAATGGTCGCGGCTGCGGCTGGAGGCGTTCCGCGGGGCCGTCGAGGCCGCCGGCCGCCGCTGCGAGGTCTACGAGCCGGCCCACGCCGTCTCGTGGGGCCACCAGATGCCGGCGTGGGAGGCCGAGGTCGATCGGTTCTCGCGCTGGCTGTCCGGCCTGCCCAAGCCGATGGGCCTGATGGCCTGCAACGACTTCCGGGGCGTGCAGGCGCTCGACGCCTGCCGCCGGGCCGACGTGGCGGTCCCGGAGGAGGTGGCGGTGGTCGGCGTGGACGACGAGATCCTCGCCTGCGAGCTGGCCCACCCTCCCCTCTCCAGCGTGATCCCGGACTGCCGGCGGATCGGCTACGAGGCCGCCGCCCTGCTCGGCCGGATCATGGCCGGCGAGCGCCGGCCGCCGGCACCCGCGCCCGTGCCGCCGAAGGGGATCGCGGTCCGGCAGTCGAGCGACGTGACGGCGATCTCCGACCCGGTCGTGGCCGACGCCATGCGGTTCCTCCGCGAGAACGCCTCGCGACGGTTCGGGATCGACGACGTGGCCGAGCGCGCGGGGGTCTCGCGCAGCACGCTGCACCGCCGCTTCCGCGCCGCCACCGGCGGCACCCTGCACGACGCCATCGCCGCCATGCGGATCGGCCGGGTCAAGCGGCTGCTGATCGACACCGACCTCCCGCTCCACGCCGTCGCCCCCCGCTCCGGCTTCGCCCACGTCGAATACCTGATCGCCGCGTTCCGCAAGGCGACGGGGACGACCCCCGGCGCCTTCCGCCGCTCCCATCGCGACGGCCGGGGCGATCGATCGGCGTCGGGGTGATTTCCGCGAATTCCCGCGCGGCCCCGGAGTTGCTGACGTATGCTGGCCAGAGTGGCCGGACTCGGCCAGGCCGCTGAATCCCGGGGCCGGCGCAGGGGAGCGTCTTCCATGACGGCGATGCCCGTGAATATCGAGACCTCGCAGTTCGAGTTCCTGGTCAGCCCCCTCAGCTCCTCCACCCGCCCCGCGCCGCGGGAGCCGCACTCGACCTCCGTGAAGGTCGACCTGGCCGCGACCTCCCACCCCGGCAAGGTGCGGAACCGGAACGAGGACCATTACATGGTCTCGCGGGTCTCCCGGCACATGGAGGTCCTGATGGACAACCTCCCGGCCGGCGAGATCCCGCACGACGTCGGCGAGACGGGATACTGCATGGTCGTGGCCGACGGCATGGGGGGCATGAACGCCGGCGACGTGGCCAGCATGATGGCCATCAGCACGGGCGTCCGCCTGGCCGACAAGTCCGTGAAGTGGGGCTTCAAGATCAACGAGAAGGAGGCCCGCGAGCTGCTCAACCGGATGAGCATGTACTTCCAGGAGATCGACCGCCGCCTGACCGTCAAGAGCGAGGCCGACCGCCGCCTCTTCGGCATGGGGACCACGCTGACCCTGGCCTACAGCGTCGGCGCGCACCTGTTCCTGATCCACGTCGGCGACTCGCGCGCCTACCTCTGGCGCCGCGGCGAGATGAAGCAGCTCACCCGCGACCACACCGTCGCCCAGGCCCTCGCCGACGCCGGCCAGATCAAGCCCGAGGACGTCCGCACCCACGCCCGCCGCAACACCCTGACCAACTACCTCGGCGGCCATCGCGGCAAGATCCAGGCCGACGTCCGATGGACCCGCCTGGAGGACGGCGACCGCCTCCTCCTGTGCAGCGACGGCCTCAACGACATGGTCGACGACGCCGGCATCCTGGAGGTCCTCAACCGCCGCGAGGACTCGAAGCGCACGACGGAGATCCTGCTGGACAAGGCCATGCAGGCCGGCGGCAAGGACAACATCACCATCGTCCTCGCCGGCTACACCATCCCGGCCTTCGTCGTCCCGCCGGCCGAACGGCCGGAGGGCGTCGCGCCCCACCTCATCGACACGGACGACCTGCCCGGAGGGGCGGGCGCGAACTGACCGAGTCGGCCGAGGCTCACCCTCGCCGGCCCGACGGCCTCCACGCGGGCCGGCGGTTGGAATGGGCCGTCCAGAGGCCCCAGGCGTCCCGGAAGACCTCGGCGACGCGGGGCCCGCGGCCCGCGACCACGGGGAGGTACAGGACCTCCTCTTCTCGCCGCGCCGGGACGCGTCCCACCAGGATGGCGCGGAGGAGCCAGACGGCCGCCTCCTCGTCGGCGGTCTCCACGCCGATCCAGCCGGCGTAACGCCGGGGCGAAATCGGCAGGCCGACGGCGCGGGCGGCGTCCTCGATCGCGGCCGTCGCCTCGGCGTGCGCGGCGGGGTCGGCGGCGGCCTCGGCGGCGGTCGCCGGATCCCACGACTCGTGCTCGGCGAGCTTCTGCTGGGCGTCGGTCAGGTGGCCGTCCCAGTAGTGGAGGGACTTGGACAGCGCCACCACGACGTTCTTGATCTCCTTCTCCGGCCGGAACCCGGGCCCGGCGGGGAGTTGGAGCGTCGTCCCGCGACGGCGCGCGGAGACGTTCTCGGCCGTGACGGCGAATTGCAGCCAGGCCGCCTCGTCGGCCGCGGCGCAGGGGATCCCGAGCCAGCCCGGGGCGTAGCCCGGCACCGTCGCCGCCCCGGTCGTCAGGCCGATCGCGCGGTCCAGCTCGGCGACGACCTCGGCGTGGCGGGCGGGGTCGGACTCCACCTCCTCGGCGGGCGGCGGCTCCAGCAGCTTGCCGCGGTGCGGCGGGCCGCCGGCCATGGCCAGGTCGCAATACGTCGTCCAGATCTCGCCCCAGGCGACGCGGCCGTCCTCGTCGTACTTCAGCTTCGCCGAGCCCATCGAGGTCGGCGGCACGTCGTTGTAGCAGTGCTGGTAGCGCGGGGGGAGCAGTTCGTTCAGCCGGGCGTCGAGCGCCTCCAGCTCGGCTTCTACGTCCCGCGAGGGGGTCGGCGGCATGGCGTGCTCCGTCCTCGGGTCAGGGATGGATGGCGTCGCCGACGACCGTAGGGGCCGTCTTCACCGCGCCGTAGTCGTGCGTCAGCTGGTCGACCAGGCCGGTGAAGTCGGCCGGCGGCGGCGCATCCACGCGCATCGGCTTGCCGGACATCGGGTGGTTGAACCCCAGCGCCGCGGCGTGGAGGGCCTGGCGGGGGAACTTGATCGGGAACTTGGGGCGGTTGCGACGGCCGTAGACCTGGTCGCCGACGACCGCGTGGTCGACGGCGGCCAGGTGGATGCGGATCTGGTGGGTCCGGCCCGTCTCCAGGCGGACGCCGATCAGGCTGGCCACGGTCCCGTAGCTCTCGACCACGCGGAAGTGGGTCGTCGCCGGGACGCCGCGGTCGGGGTCGCGCGAGACCCCCCGGCGGTTGTCGCCCGCGTCCTCCACCAGCGGCAGGTCGATGCGGCCCTCGGGAGTCAGGTAGACCCCCTCCACCACCGCGAGGTAGTCGCGCTCGATGGTGTGGGTGCGGAACAGGTCCTGGAACGGCCGCAGGGCGCGCGGGTTCGTCACTAGCAGGATCACGCCCGACGTGAGCTGGTCGATCCGGTGGACGATCCCGACGTACGGCTTCTTCACGCCCCGCTTGTGGATCTGATACCGCCCCGCGCGCTCCAGCAGGGTGTCGCGCTCGCGCGCCGGGGTCGGCTGGACGAGGAGCCCGGCGGGCTTGTCCACGATCAGGATGTCGCGGTCCTCGTACAGCACGTTCAGCCGGCGGTCGATCGTGCCGATCCTCGGCCGGTTCGGCTCGAACGTCACGGCCGCGTCGGCCTCGACCTCGAACCCCGGGTCGACCTGCCGCTCCCCCCCCACGTCCACCTGGCCGCGCTCGACGGCCTCGCGCGCGGCGCGGCGGGAGAGCTGGAAGCGCTCGGCGACGAGCTTGTCGAGGCGTTCGGGCATGGGAGGCGGGCCTTCGTCGTTCATCGTGCGGGCGGGGGTCGGATCGGAACGTCCAGTATAGCCGCCCCGCCCCCCGCGGCGATACGCGAGCATCGCCGCGGGATGGGCCTGGGGAATCCGGCGGATCTCGCCGGACGTCTTCCCCACCGGGCTCGTGGGAGTCGATGTCTCGACCGATCCCTGGGGGCGGGGCGCCGGGGCGCTGGCGAGGCCGTGCGGCCCAGATTAGGATGGTCGCCGGGCCCGTGTCCGCCCATGCCGCATCGCCTCCTCGACCTGGCCGTGCTCGCCGCGATCCTCCCGCGCCCCGCGGCGGCATCCCGAGAAATCCGGAATAGGCGGCCGGTCGCGCGAGTCTTCCCTGTTGTGGAAGCGACCCACCTGGGACCGGAGGCGAGACCCTTGGCGAACGACACGGGCGGGGCGGCCCTGCGATCGATCCGCGAGCTATTCGAAGCGGGGGCGATCGGCGGGATGACGGACGGGGAGCTGCTGGGGCGGTTCGCGGCGCGCGGGGACGACGCCGAGCCCGCCTTCGCGGCGCTGGTAGACCGATACGGACCGATGGTCCTGCGCGCCTGCCGGGCGGTCCTGGGCGATCCCCACGAGGCGGAGGACGCCTTCCAGGCGACGTTCCTCATCCTGGCGATCAAGGCCGGTTCGATCCGACGCCGCGAGTCGCTGGCCTCGTGGCTGCACGGCGTGGCGCACAACGTCGCCGCGAGCGCGCGGGCGGCCTCGGCGCGGAGGCGACGGCACGAGGAGCACGCCGGGCGCGATCGGCCGGCCGCCGTCGCCGCGGCCGCGCCCGACGACCTGACCGCCGCGGTCCATGAGGAGTTGGGCCGGCTGCCGGAGCGATATCGGTCGGCCCTGGTCCTCTGCCACCTGGACGGCCTGACCCAGCACCAGGCCGCGGCGCGGTTGGGCTGGCCGGTGGGGACGGTGCAGAGCCGGCTGGCCCGCGGGCGCGAGAAGCTCCGCGGCCGACTGCTCCGCCGCGGCCTGGCCCCGGCGGCCGTGGCGACGGCCCTCGCGACCGCCCCCGAGCCCGTCCAGGCCGCCGCGCTGGCGATGTCGACGGCGCGACTGGCCCTGGCGGTCGCCGGCTCGCGGGCATTGGCGTCCGGTGCGGTCCCGGCCGCCGTGCGGGGCCTCATGAAGAAGGGGATGCGGACCATGCTCGTCCACAATTCGATCGCGACGGCCTCCGCCGCCCTGGCCCTCGCCGCGGGGCTGGCGACGGCGGCCTACGCCTACCAGGCCGCCCGGCCGGAGGCCCCCGCCCCGCCCGTCGCCGCCGAGCCCGACGACGCCGACGGCCTGCTGACGGCCACGGGCTTCGTCCGCATGCCCGACGGCTCCCCCGCCGCGGGCGCGATCATCCGGGCGTTCGACTCCGACCGTGGGGCCCGCGAGGTCGCCGTCGCCGACGCGGAGGGCCGGTTCCGCGTCCGGGACGAGTTCGCCTCCGCGTGCAACCTGCACGCCGCCACGCTCGACGGCTCGTCCCAGGTGGTGAAGGAAATCTCCCCCGACTCGGCCCGAACCGTCCTGGCCGAGCCCCTGGAGTTGGCCCTCCGGCCGACGGCGGCCTGCGACGTGACGGCCAGCGCCGAGGGGCGTCCGGTCGAAAGAGCGGAGGTGGTGGCCACCGGCCCGGGGTTCCAGGTCCGGGGCCGGACCGGGGGCGACGGCCTCGCCAGGCTTCGGCTGCCCGCGGGCTCGCCCCTCGATCGGATCGTGGTTTGGCACCCATCCCAGGGGGCCTGGGGCGACGTCCGGATGCGCGATCGCGGCCCCGCGCCGAGAACGGTCGCGGCCTCGCTCCGACCTCCCCTGCCTCACCGGGTCCGCGTGATCGATGAGAAGGGGAGGCCGGTCGCCGGCGTCCGCCTGGCGGCCTCGTTCCAGGTCGAAGGGGGCGTCTGGATCGCCACGAACGACGTCGAGGCGTCCCACGTCACGACCGGGCCCGACGGCGAGGCCGTCGTCCCCTGGGCCCCGGGCGGGGTCCTGGGGCACGTCGAGGTCGACTTCGACGACCCCGCGTGGAAGGTCGACGAGGTCGAGCGGGACCACATCCGCGAGGGCCTGTCCGTCGTCCGCGCCCGCCGCGAGCGGGTCGTGCAAGGCCGCCTCGTCATGCCCGACGGGGCCGACGCCCGCGGGATCCTCGTGACGGGCTTCGGTTTCGGCCCGAAGAACAACGGGGCCAGGCCCTTCGCGCGGGCCCGCCGCGACGGGACGTTCCGACTGAGCGTCCCCTCGGATCACGGTTTCATCCTGGGGATCGTCGACACCGCCTGGGCCTGCGACGCCTGGACCGGCGTGATTCTCGGCAGGGATTCGGACAGGCCCGCGGACATCGTGATGAAGACGTACCCTGCGACGCCCGTCGTCGTGAAGGTGACGCGCGGCCCGGAGCATGCGCCAGTCGCCGGCGCCTGGATCCAGGTCGAAGGGGAGACCCCTTTCCGCTACATCGACGCCGCCGGGCAGCAGCGCGACGTCCGGGGCGGGCCGGGGGCCTGGCTGACGACCGACGCCCGGGGCCTCGCCCGTTGCGGCCTGGGCAAGGGAGACGTCGAGATCCGCATAAGCTCCGGCGATTGGTCGGAATCGCGGACCGTCCGGGTGACGTCGGCCGAGCCGGTGGAGGTCGCGTTCCACCGCCCCTGGCAGGGCTCGCGGCATGTCGCCGGGAGGCTGACCCTCGATGACAGGCCGTTCGTCCCGTCGCCGAGCCTCGTCGCCCGGGCGTGGGCCCGGCCCGTGGAGCGGAGATCGATCCCCAAGGCCCTGACGCCGAAGGTGCATCCCGACGGCTCGTTCGAGGTCGAGTTCGACGCCCCCGCCGCCACCCTCTTCGTCCTCGACCCGGCCCGCGGGATGAGCGGCTACGTCGCGAAGGCCGAGGCGGACGGCGACGTCCCGTTGCACGCGACCGGCTCCTACGCCGGCACGCTGCTCGACGATCGGGGCCGCCCCGCGGCCGGCCGGACGCTCGACCTGTGCGTGGCCGAGACGGACTTCACCCCGATCCTGTCCCGCACCACCGACGCCGAGGGGCGGTTCCGATTCGACGGCGCGCCGTCGAACACCCCGCTCTGGTTCTTGCACCGGGTCGAGCCCGGCGAGCCCGACCTGTTCCTCTTCGATCGCGAACGCCTGCTGGAGCCGGGCGAGGCCCGCGAGGGCGAGACGCTGAGGCTCCAGATCCCCGGCACGTCCGCGCCCCGTCCGGCGGAACCGCTCGCGAAGCGCATCGAAACCGCATGCCGCAACGCCCGGGTCGCCCCGATGCGCGTGCTGGTCGTCCTGACGGGCGCCGACGGCGACGCCGTGCGGGCGGCCGACGCGATCCTGGACGACGAGCAGACGCCCGACGTCCTGGCCTTCGTCCCGGTCCGCCTGGACGCCGAGCAGGTCGCGAGGGACGCCGAGGCGATCGCCGCGCACGGCTGGCCGAGCCCCGCGGCCGGCGAGTTCGTGCTGGTCGCGCTGGACGGCGAGGGGAAGACGGTCGCGGCCGGGCCGATCGACCCGAAGGCGGCCGACGCCGGCCCCGCGTTCCTGAAGCGGCATCGCCTCCCGGCCCGCGACGCGACGTCCGTCCTGGCCGCGGCCCGCGAGGAGGCGAAGCGGACCGGCCGCCGCGTGTGGGTCGTCCTGGACGGCCCGCGCTGCGGCCCCTGCTTCCGTCTCGCCCGCTGGATGGAGGAGCATCGCGAGGCCCTGGCGAAGGACTACGTCGTCGCCCGGATCTGGGCGGGCGTGGACGCCCGCGCGGACGAGGCCCGCGCCGGCCTCCCCGTCGAGCCCGGCGACGGCGTCCCCTGGTTCGCGATCACGGAGCCCGACGGCACCGTCCTGGCGACCAGCCGCGGGCCCCTGGGCAACGTCGGCTTCCCGTCGTCCGTGGAGGGCGTGCGCCACCTCCGCGCGATGATCGCGAAGACCGCGGGCCGGATCACGCCGGGCGAGGTCGAGAGCCTGATGGATTCGCTGCGTGCGCGCTGAGGCCGACGGGTGACGCTTGCGAGGACTCGCACCGGCGATAAGATGGTCGCCGGGCCCCTTCTCCATCGCGAGCCCGCCCATGCCGCGCCGCCTCCTCAACCTGGTCATGCTCGCGGCGATCCTCGTCGGCGGCGTGCTGGCGTGGCGGAGCGGCGCGGAGCGGATCCGGCTGGAGGGGCGCTACCGCCGGATGGCCCACGCGGCCGGGGACCTCTCCGTCGTCAACCCGACGAAGGTCTACTTCCTCGGCCTGGATACGGACGAGCCGCTCCACTTCGCCTGGCGGATGCACGCCCCGGCGAACTATCCGATGATCTTCTCGCACGCCGGCGGGGGCGGCTCGGGCTCCTCGACCTCCTCGTCGGGTGCCCCGTCCGACGCCATCGTCCGGGTCCGATGCCGGCGCGACGAGGCCGGCAGGCTCCAGGTCTTCTCGAAGGCTTTCGGCGGGAGCAGCCTCTTCGCCGTCGAGGACGCCATGGCGAAGTTCCTGGCGGGCCGCGAGGACGAGTTGATCGTCGAGCGCCTGGCGGCCGACGGGCCGGTCGAGATGGACGCCTCGGCCTCGGCCGTGCTCCTGCGGGTGGCGATGCCGGCGTCGATGATCGCGGAGGCCCGCGTGGCGCTGCCCGGCCACGTCGTCGACCGTCACGTCCCGGACGTTTTCAAGATCACCGTGGGGCCGCCCCAGCAGCCATGACGACCCCGGGGGAGACGCCATGCCCGAGCCCGTCGACGAGCCCCCCGGCACCCCGGCCGCGCGGCGTTCCCGCTGGCAATTCGGCCTGCGCGCGATGCTGGCCGTCACGGCCCTGGTCGCGGTCTGGACGGCCCACCTCAACAACCTCCGCGAGATCCGCCGCCTCGAAGGCCGGATCGACGCCGTCCGGCCCCTAGTCCGCGAGTTGGAAGTCCCGGAACCGACCCGCTTCGCGTTCGTGAAGCTCGACGCCCTCTGGTACGACGACAACCGCTGGGACCTGCACGTCCCGGACGGCTCGTTCCGGGTCTGCCTGGCGACGCGAGGCATCGAGCGGGCCGGGTTCCCGGCCGACTTCCGCTGGCATCCCCTGCCGTTCGGCCGGCACGCGATGGAGCTGCGGCAGTCGAGCGACGCGGACGTCCGGCGGATCTCGGTGCTCGTCGACGGATCGCCGCTCGTCGAGGCCGTCGAGCCGAAGGAGTGGTCGCCGACCGCGGGGACGTCGACGAGCGAGATGGATCGAGGGGATTTCGTGCCGTGGAGTCGCGACCGTCGCAGGTTCGCATTCCGACGCCGCTTCCTGATGCCCAAAGGTCAAGGGTCGTCGGCCGAGCCCGACGAGCCGGGGGACGGCATCCTGCTGTGGGTCGATCGCTACGACCCGGAGGCCCCCGGGCCCGGCGGCGACAGCTCGAAGACGCCGACCGGCCGTGCGGCGTCCCCCTCGCCGACGTCGTATTTGGAATAGGTCACGCGCCAGCCGTCGGCCTCCAGCGATTCCAGGAAGCCGTAGGCGCCCGGCCGGTGGGGGTCGGCGAGCAGCACCCGGCCGCCGGGGGCGAGGTTCCCCTCGAAGATCCGCCGCAGTCGGGGGCGGAGCGAGTCGCCGTACAGGACGTCCGCGCCCAGGATCCAGTCGTATCGCGACGTGTCGTCCCAGGACTCCCAATCGGCCTCGCGGTGCTCGATCGCCAGGCCGTTCGCCTCGGCGTTGCGGCGGGCGAGGTGCAGGGCCAGCTCGTCCTTGTCGGTCTGGACGACGTTCGCCCCCAGCGCCGCCGCGACGATCCCCGGCAGCCCGGTCCCGGCGCCCAGCTCCAGCACGCGACGGCCCCGGAACTCCTCGCCCCGCCCCGCGACCTCGTGCCCCAGGGCGATCGACGACGGCCAGAGCGAGACCCCGTACGGCAGCCGGTTCGTCTTCCGCACGATCGCCCGGGTCTCGTCCTCCTCCGTCAGCACGACGCCGACGTGCCGGATCGACCACTCCCGACCGCCGCATCGGAGGCGGTACTCCAGCAGCCGGAAGTCCCCGGCGGTGGTCTCCAGCAGTTCCGGCCTCGACTCGCCCTCGCCCATGACGCCCTCGCCCCTCGGCCCCTCAAGGAATCCCACGGCCCGATCGTCGCAGGGATGGGCCCGGGGCGGAAGGCCGACCCCCCAAGGCGCGCCGCTTGCTGATCTCCACCGTCGGATCAGATGACCCTCCAGCCGGGAGAAGGCTCATGGATTCGATCAATCGCAACCAGCCCGAGCAGAATCATCAGGACCTCCGGGGCGAGGAGGCCGTCGCGGAGATCCGCGAGATCGTCGGCCGGGCGCAGACGTGCTTCTTCCGCACGAGTCGCCCCGTCGCGGGCTCGCGGGGCGTCCGGCCGATGAACGTCCGCCAGGTGGACGACCGGGGCCGCCTCTGGTTCCTGGGCGCGAGCGACAGCCACGTCGTCGCCGAGATCGGCGCGGACGCCGACGTCGAGCTGTCCTTCCAGGGCTCGCCGAACTCCGACTTCCTGCACCTGACCGGCCGGGCCGCGCTCTCGCGGGACCCCGCGAAGATCAAGGAGCTGTGGGAGCCGATCCTCCGGACATGGTTCACCGAGGGCGAGGACGACCCCCGCATCGTCGTCATCGAGGTCGCCCCCTCGGAGGGCTATTACTGGGACACGAAGCACGGCGGCCTCGTCGCGGGGATCAAGATGCTGGCCGGCGCGGCGCTCGGGAAGACCCTGGACGATTCCATCGAGGGGCGGCTCCGGGTCTGAACCCGCCGCACGCCGCGCATCAGGTCGCGAAGGGAGAGGCCGTCATGACGCCCCCCCCCCAAGACCGTGACGGCCGGGGGAAAACCTTCGCCCTGGCCAGGATTCCTGAAATCGGGAGGCGACGGTCGCGGATCATCCCCAAAGAGCCCCCCGCTCCTTGGCAATCCGATCGAATCGAAGCCCCAGATGCGGGCCAAGCCGCCGCCAAGGCCGGCTATCCTCGCAGGCGCGATCGCTTGCACTTCGACTGGGTCGACTCCCCGTCGATCGATGGGCGCGACGGCCATCGATCGACGCTTCGAAATCGACGAGCGAACCCAAGACGCCGATATCCCAAAATGCTCCACGTCAAGGGTTTGCGCCAGAAAACAGGAAACGTTCCTCCTTCAATCGAAGCCGAAGGAAGCGAGGCCGAGTCTCGCCGACGAGGGACGGGCGAACGCTTCGGGAGGGTTCATGCGATGAGGTCGCGGACGACGTTGCCGTGGACGTCGGTCAGGCGGAAGTCGCGGCCGGCGTAGTGGAAGGTGAACTTCTCGTGGTCGAAGCCCAGCAGGTGCAGGATCGTGGCGTGCAGGTCGTGGACGTGGACCTTGTCCTCGACGGCCTGGAAGCCCAGCTCGTCGGTCGCGCCGTGGACGTGGCCCTTCTTCACGCCGCCGCCGGCCATCCAGGCGGTGAACCCGTAGTGGTTGTGGTCGCGGCCGTTCATCTTGCCGGCGTTCGCGCCCGGGGTCGGCAGCTCGACGGTCGGCGTGCGGCCGAACTCGCCGGTGCAGAGGACGAGCGTCTCGTCGAGCATCCCGCGCTGCTTGAGGTCGAACAGGAACGCGGCGATCCCCTGGTCGCACTGCTGGGCGAGGGCGCGGTGGCCGGTCTCCAGGTCGTCGTGGTTGTCCCACGGCTGGCCGTCGCCGTGCCAGAGCTGGACGAAGCGCACCCCGCGCTCCAGGAGCCGTCGCGTGGCCAGGAGCTGGCGGGCGTGGACGCCGGGGCCGTAGAGGTCGCGGACGTGCTGGGGCTCGCGGTCGACGTCGAAGGCGTCGGCGGCCTCGGACTGCATCCGGTAGGCCAGCTCGAACGACTGGACGCGGGCCTCCAGGTCGGCCTCGTGCTGGCGGCGGTCCAGGTGCTCGCGGTTCAATTCGGCGAGGAGGTCGAGCTGGGCGCGCTGGGCCTTCGGGCCGACGCCGTGGTTCCGGATGTGGGCGATGAGCTTCTCGACGTCGGTGTTCTTGGTGTCCAGGTAGGTCCCCTGGTAGACGCCCGGCAGGAAGGCCGACTGCCAGTTCTGCGACTCGGCGATGGGGAAGCCGCCGGGGCACATCACGAGGAAGCCGGGGAGGTTCTGGTTCTCCGTGCCGAGCCCGTATAGGACCCACGAGCCGAGGCTGGGGCGGGCCTGGCGCGACTCGCCGCAGTTCATCAGCATGAGCGACGGCTCGTGGTTCGGCACGTCGGCGTGCATCGAGCGGACGACGCACATCTCGTCGGCCATCTGGGCCGTGCGCGCGAACAGCTCGCTGACTTCGAGGCCGCACTCGCCGTACCGGCCGAACTTGAACGGCGAGCCCAGCGCCGCGCCGGTCTTGCGCTCGGTCGGCAGGGTGGTGGGGACCTCCTTGCCGTGGTACTTCGTGAGGGCCGGCTTGGGGTCGAAGGTGTCGACGTGCGACATCCCGCCGTTCATGAAGATGTGGACGACCCGCTTGGCCGTCGCCTTGCCCGGCGCCGACCGCGGCAGCAGCGGGTTCGCCGAGGTCGCCGACGGCGCGGCGTCGGCCGCGCGGGCCGCCGGGCCGAGGAAGCCGGTCTCCGACAGCAGGGCGCCCAGCGCCAGCGAGCCGAAGCCCACGCCCGAGCGGCAGAGCATCTCGCGGCGGGTGGAGACGCGGTCTTCGAGGCGGTGGGGGGCGTGCGCCATCGGTCGGCTCCTCGCTTCGATCAATCCACGTACAGGAATTCGTTCGTGAGCATCAGCACCTGGGCGAGCTGCGCCAGGGGGGGCGTCGCGGGCTCCCCCTCGACGGCCGGGCGGTCGACGAACGCGCGGGCGAGGGCCCGCTCGCGGTCGTCGGGCTTGCGGCCGAGGACCCGCTCGTACACGGCGGCGACGGCGTCCCCCTCGCGCCCCGCCTCGTCGGCCAGGCGGCGGGCCTGGGCCTGGACGAACGGGCTGTTCATGAGGAAGAGGGCCTGCTGGGGGACCGTGGTCACGAACCGCTTGGGGTTGGTGGCGTCGGGGACGGCGAAGTCGAACGAGCGGTAGACGCCGTCCATGTTCTGGCGGTCGATGAAGCCGTAGACGGTCCGCCGCGGCGGGTTCGACGCCCCGTCGAACGGCACCGACGGCCCGCCCCGCGCCGGGTCGAGCGAGCCCGACACGGCCAGGATCGAGTCGCGCAGGGCCTCGAAGTCGAGGCGCTGGCGGTTGAACCGCCAGAGCCAGCGGTTGCGAGCGTCCTTCACCTCGCAGTCGGCACGGAGGACGCTCGCCTGCTGGTAGGCGTTCGTCAGCATGATGCGGCGGTGCAGCCCCTTGATCGACCAGCCGTCGGCGAGGAACCCGGCGGCGAGGTCGTCGAGCAACTCGGGGTGCGACGGCGCGTCGGCCCGGACGCCGAAGTCGCTGGGGCTGTCGACGAGGCCCTCGCCGAAGTGCCAGCGCCAGACGCGGTTGACGATCACCCGGGCGGTCAGCGGGGCGGCCCGCCCCACGACGGCGCGGGCCAGGTCCAGCCGGCCGCTCCCCTGCCCGAACGGCTTGCGGTCGGGCCCGCTCAGGACCTTGAGGAACTGGCGCGGGATCGCCTTGCCGGGCCGGCCGGGGTTGCCCCGGATGAAGACGCGGGGGTCGGTCGGCTGGGGGGCGTCGTTCATGACCATCGCCCGGCGGATCACTCCGGCGGCCTTCTTGTCGACGTCCGCGACCTTCTGCTCCAGCTTCTGCAACTCCGCGCGCTGGGCGCGGTCGACCAGCAGCCGGTCGTCGGCCCCCTTCGGGCTCAGGACGCCCTCGGGGCCGTGGAACGCCGCGCGGAGCGATTCCCACTGGGGGTCGGCCAGCGGCTGGTCCCGCCTGTCGCCGGCGGCCTTCAGGCGCTCCTCGACGCCCGCGAGCAGGGCCGAGTAGCAGGCGGCGACGCCGTCCATGTCGACGGGCTTCGCGTCGCGGAGGGCGGCCAGGACGAGCGGGTGGACCGACCCGGCCGCGGCCTTCTCGCGGCCGTCGAGGTTCGCGAAGACCTCGGCGGCCTTCGCCGAGAACTCGTCCTTCGGCAGGGCGGCGAACAGCCGCCAGGGGGCGAGCACCGGGTGCGAATCCGAGGCGGCCGACTCGACCCGCGACTTCCACAGCCGGCCGGCCAGGCGGACGCGCTGGGGGACCAGGTCGTCCCGCTTCGCCCGGTCGTCCACGCCCTGGGCGCGGAGGTCGAAGTTCAGGTCGTAGGCCGCGCGGACGTAGAGCGAGCCTCGGGCTTGCAGGTCGGCGGCGGCCTCGGCCCGGCGGGCGGCCTTGTAGTCGTCGCGGACCTTGCGGGCCTCGGCGAGATGCTTCTCGATCTCCTGCACCTCGGCCGACTCCGACGCCGGGCCGCCGTCGAGCCGGGGCAGCTCCGCGGGCTCGACCGAGCTGGCGAAGACGCCGTACAGCGAGTAATAGTCCTCGGTCGGGATCGGGTCGAACTTGTGGTCGTGGCACCGGGCGCAGGCGACCGTCAGGCCCAGCAGCCCGCGGCCGACCAGGTCGATCCGGTCGTCGATGATCTCGTTCCGGTCCTGGAGGAACCGCCGGCCGACCGTCAGGAAGCCCATCGCCGCCAGCTTCTCGGAGTCGCCGTCGGCCGGCAGCTGGTCGGCCGCGAGTTGCTCGACGACGAAGCGGTCGAACGGCTTGTCCTCGTTGAACGCGGCGATGACGTAGTCGCGGTAGGTGAAGGCGTAGGGATACTTCCGGTCCTCCTGGAAGACGTACCCCTTGGTGTCCGCGTAGCGGGCCACGTCCAGCCAGTGCCGCCCCCAGCGCTCGCCGTACATGGGCGAGGCCAGCAGGCGGTCGACGACCTTCGCGAAGGCGTCGGGCGACCCGTCCTTTTCGAACGCCTCGATCTCCGCGGCCGTCGGCGGGACGCCCACGAGGTCGATCGACGCGCGCCGCAGGAGCGTGCGGCGGTCGACGGGGGGCGACGGGGTCATCCCCTCGGCCTCCAGCTTCGCCAGGATCCGGGCGTCGATGGGGGTCTTCGCCCACGCCCGATCGCGGACGTCGGGGACGGGCGCTTGCTGGAGCGGCCGGAACGCCCAGTGGTCCTCGACCGCCGGGGCCGCCGAGGCCGACGACGGCTCGCCCCACGGCGCGCCCATCTGCACCCAACGGGTCAGGGCCTGCACCGCCGGGTCGGCGAGCTTGCCCGCGGGGGGCATCTTCAGGTCCTGGTCGTCGGCGTGCGCCAGGGCCTGGACCAGCGGCGACTCCTCCGGCTTGCCCGGGACCACCGCCGGCCCCAGCGAGCCCCCCTTCAACAGCGCCTCGCGGCTGTCGACGCGGAGGTCGGCCTTCTGCTTCTCCGGGCCGTGGCACTTCTGGCACGACTCGACCAGCACCGGCCGGACCGACGTCTCGAAGAAGGCCACGGCCTCGGGGCCGGGCTTCTCGCCGGCCCCGGGCCCCTCGCCCCTCGCGACGGCGAAGGATAAGGCGCAGGCGGCCAGGCCGACCGTCGCGCGAGATCGAAGGGCCCGACCGCGGGCGTTGGGGGTCCTCATGGTCGAATCCACTCCTCCGCTGGAGGCCGGGGCGGGCTCGGTCGACCGGGCGTCGACGACGGGGCGGGGCCGCGGGCGCGGCGGGCTCGGGCGTGTCGGGTCGCGGCTCGCCGGGGCCCGCGATCCGGTCGCCCTCATCATGGACGCGCCCCGGGGCGAAATCAACCCCGAATGTTGGAGGTTGATTTTACAAATCCAGCCCGGATAATCCCTGGACTGACCGGTCAGTCCGAATTAAGATTCATTCACCATGAACACCCCTCTGCACACCCGGACGAATGGCCGCGGGTCGGCCCGCGATTGCGAGGCCCGACGCGAGGAGATCCTCGCGACGGCGACGCAACTTTTTGCGGAGCATGGGTTTTCGGACGCCATGACGCAGGAGTTGGCGGATCGGCTGGGGGTCGGCAAGGGGACGATCTACCGCTATTTCCCGAGCAAGCGAGACCTGTTCCTGGCGGCGGCCGACCGGGTTATGAGATCGCTGACGGCCCAGGTGGACGCGGGCATCGCTGGTATAGAGGACGGGGTGGAGCGGATCGCCCGGGGCGTGACGGCCTTCCTGACCTTCTTCGCCGAGCGTCCCGAATACGTCGAACTGCTGATCCAGGAGCGTGCCCAATTCAAGGACCGGACCCGGCCGACCTATATCGAGCATCGGGAGGTGCGGGGCCGGAAGTGGCAGGCGCTGTACGCGGAGATGCAGGAGGCCGGCCGGCTCCGGGACCTGGGGCCGGAGCAGATCAGCGAGGTGGTCGGGAACCTGATCTACGGCACGATGTTCACCAACTATTTCGCCGGGCCGGGGAAGCCCGTGGCCGAGCAGGCGCGGGACATCCTGGAGGTCGTGTTCCGGGGGATCCTCTCGGATTCCGAGCGGGCCCGGCTCGCGGGGGCCGACCTGACGCCCCCGGCGTGCGGCCCGCCGGCCGGCTCGCGGCCCGACACCAAGGCATGACAATCGGAAAGGGACCTGGATCTATGGACCGTCACGCCTTGTTCGGGCTGGCGATGCTCGCGTGCGGGGCCGTGGCGGGCTGCGGGAGCGCCGCGTCGTCGACGTCCCCCGCGGCCAAGCCGCCGGACCTCGTCCTGTTCGACCGGCCGGTCACGCGCGAGGTGCTCGACTTCGAGACCTTCCCCGGGCGGACCGAGGCCGTCATGTCGGTCGAGATCAGGTCGCGGGTCTCGGGCTATCTGAACCAGGTGTACTTCCAGGACGGCCAGTCCGTCGACAAGGACGCGGTCCTGTTCCAGATCGACGCCCGGCCCTTCCAGGCGGCCGTCGACCGCACCCAGGCGGCGCTGGAGCAGGCCGAGGCGCACGCCAAGCGGCTGAACAACGAGTTCCAGCGGGCCAAGGTCCTGTACGACCGCGGCATGTCCATCAGCCGCGAGGAGTACGACCGCTACGCCTTCGACCACGCCGAGTCCGTCGCGGCGATCGGGACGGCGAAGGCGGCGCACGACCTGGCGATGCTGGACCTCCAGTTCACCCGGGTCACGTCCCCGATCGCCGGCCGGCTCGGCCGCCGGCTCGTCGACCCGGGCAACCTCGTCCAGGCCGACGCCACGCCGCTGACCAGCGTCGTCAGCCAGGACCCCATCTACGTCTACTTCGACGTCCACGAGGCGGCCATGCTGCGGATCCGGCGCCTCCTCCAGGAGGGGAAGATCCAGGCCCGCGACGAGCACCAGGTCCCCGTCGAGATCGGCCTCTCCGACGAGCCCGAGTTCAAGCACAAGGGCCAGGTCGACTTCACCGACAACCGCGTCGACCTCAACACCGGCACCCTCCGCTTCCGCGCCCGGCTGGACAACCCGCAGGGCCTGTTCACGCCCGGCCTGTTCGTCCGGGTCAAGCTCCCCATCGGCGACCCCCACCCGGCGCTCATGGTCCGGGAGGAGGCCCTGACCTCGGACCAGGGCCAGAAGAAGGTCTACGTCCTGAAGCGGGCGATGAAGGGCGGCGAGCCGGCGTTCTTCGAGGACAAGCAGGGCAAGCCGCTGCTCGACCGCAAGGGGGCGAAGATCCCCAGGTACACCCACTCGCTCGTCGACCTCGGCCGCATCGGCGTCCTGGTCGACGGCTGGCGCGAGGTCGAGCGGGGCGTCGCGGCGGACGACCTGGTGGTCGTCGGCGGCCTCCAGAAGCTCCGCAAGGACGTCCCCGTCGCCGCACGCCCCTTCGAGGCCGAGGCCGACGCCGCCCCGAAGCCCGCCGGCCCCGACGCCGCCCCGAAGCCCGCGCACTGACGCGCCCGCGCCGCCCCACGGCCCATCCCCGCGCCAACGGCGAGACCACCCCTTGTTCACGCGATTCTTCATCGACCGGCCGATCTTCGCGTCGGTGATCTCCATCGTGATCACGCTGGCCGGCGGGCTGTCGCTCTACAGCCTGCCGGTGGCGATGTTCCCGCAGATCGCCCCGCCGACGGTGATGGTCACCTGCCAGTATCCGGGGGCCAACGCGCAGGTCGTCTCGGACACCGTCGCCGCGCCCATCGAGCAGAAGGTCAACGGCGTGGACGACATGATGTACATGTCGTCGCAGTCGACCAACGACGGCAACTACACGCTCACCGTCACGTTCAGGCAGGGCGTCGACCTGAACCTGGCCCAGGTGCTCGTGCAGAACCGGGTGGCCCTGGCCATGCCCATGCTGCCGGACGTCATCAAGGCGACCGGCGTCACCACCCGCAAGCGCTCGCCCGACATCCTGCTGTCGATCGCCCTCTACTCGCCCGACGGCCGCTACGACCAGCTCTACATCAGCAACTACGCCCTGATGAAGGTGCGCGAGGAGCTGGCGCGGCTGCCGGGGATCAGCGACGTCGGCGTGCTGGGGACGCGCAACTACAGCATGCGGATCTGGCTCGACCCCGACAAGATGGCCGTCCGGGGCCTCAACGCGGGCGACGTCGTGGCGGCGCTGCGCGAGCAGAACATGCAGGTGGCCGCCGGCTCCGTCGGCCAGTCGCCGGCCGTCGACGGCCAGCGCACCCAGTTCACGATCGACGCCCTGGGCCGGATGAGCGAGGTCGACCAGTTCCGCGACGTGATCGTCCGCCGCACGGGCGACGGCCGCGTGATCCGGATCCGCGACCTGGGCGAGGTCGAGATGGGGGCCCGCAGCCTCGACATCGACAGCGAGGTCAACGGCATGCCCGTGGCCAACATGGCCGTCTTCATGCTCCCCGACTCCAACGCCCTGGAGACCGCCGACGTCGTCCGCGCCAAGATCGCCGAGCTGAGGGCGGACTTCCCCGAGGGCCTCGACTACATGATCCGGTACGACACGACCCCCTACATCCGGGAGTCGATCCAGGAGGTCTTCAAGACCCTGCTGGACTCGGTCGTGCTGGTGGCCCTGGTGGTCCTGCTGTTCCTCCAGAACTGGCGATCGGCGCTCATCCCGCTGGTGGCCGTGCCGGTCGGGATCGTCGGCACGTTCGCGGTGATGCTGGCCCTGGGGTTCAGCCTGAACAACCTGACGCTGTTCGGGCTGGTGCTGGCGATCGGGATCGTGGTCGACGACGCCATCGTCGTCGTCGAGTCGGTCGAGCACCACATCGAGCACGGCATGACGCCGAGGGCCGCGACCATCCAGGCGATGTCCGAGGTGTCGTCGCCGGTGATCGCGGTGGGGCTGGTGCTGACGGCGGTGTTCGTGCCGTGCGCGTTCATCACCGGGATCACCGGCCAGTTCTTCCGCCAGTTCGCCCTCACCATCGCGTCGTCGACCGTCCTGTCGACGATCAACTCGCTGACGCTCAGCCCGGCGCTGGCGGCCCTGCTGCTGAAGCCGCGCGAGAAGGGCCAGTACGAGGCCATGCCCCGCCTGGCGCTGGCGGGGATCGGCGCGTGGCTCGGCTACACGGCGCTGGGGCCCAGGATCGCCCCCTATCTGGAAAGGGCCGGGGCGGACGCCCTCCACCGGGCCGCGATCCACGACGTCGCCCGCGACGTCCTGCAACGGCTCGGCGCGAGCCCCGAGCAGACGGCCGACGCGCTGGGGGCGGTCGCCGGGGCGGTGCTGCTGTGGGCCTTCGCCGGGCCGCTGAACCGGCTGCTGGGCGGGTTCTTCGCCGTGTTCAACCGGGGGTTCGTGGCCACGTCGAACCTGTATTCGCGGCTGGTCGGCGGGCTGCTGCGGGTCTTCGTCCTGGTCTTCGCGGTCTACGGGGGGCTGCTGTTCCTGACGTACGACACGTTCGTCAAGACGCCCCGCGGCTTCGTGCCGTCGCAGGACATGGGCTACATGCTGGCGAACATCCAGCTCCCGGACTCGGCCTCGCTGGAGCGGACGCGAGCGGCGCTGCGGAAGATCGCGGCGCTCGCGAAGGAGGAGCCCGGCGTGGCGTCGACGGTGGCGATCTCGGGCCAGTCGCTGCTGCTCAGCGCGTTCGGGTCGAACTTCGGGACGATGTTCATCACGCTGGAGCCGTTCAGCAAGCGGCAATCGGACGACCTGTACTACGACGTCATCATGAACAAGCTGCGGGGGAAGCTCTCGGCCGCGGTGCCCGAGGCCAACATCGCGCTGCTGGGGCCGCCCCCCATCCGCGGCGCCGGCCGCGCCGGCGGCTGGATGCTGATGGTGGAGGACCGCGGCGACATGGGCCCGGCGGCGCTCCAGCGCGAGGTCGAGCGGCTGGTGGCCTCGGCCAACGTCGGCCCGACGAACGGCGGCATCGACGTCGACGGCGAGCGCATCCCGGTCGACGAGGCGAAGGGGCCCGGGGCGCCCCCCGCGGGCGGGCCATCGGGGTGGCTCAAGGCCCTGCTCCCCTCGGGCCAGGACGGCCGCAGGCCGGCCGTGGACGGGCTCACCTCCGTCTTCCGGGCCAACGTGCCGCAGATCTTCCTCGACGTCGACCGCGACGCCTGCCTGGTCAAGGGCCTCTCGCTCCGCGACGTCTTCCAGACGTTGCAGGCGTACCTGGGCTCGCTCTACGTCAACGACTTCAACCTGTTCGGCCGGACGTGGCAGGTGGTCGTCCAGGCGATGCCCCGCCACCGAGACCAGAAGGAGGACATCACCCGCCTCCACGTCCGCAACGACCGCGGGACGATGGTCCCGCTGGGGGCCGTGGCGCAGGTGAAGGAGATCAACGGGCCGCTGATCCTCACGCGGTACAACATGTACCCCGCCGCCTCCATCAACGGCGCCGCCGCGCCGGGGATCAGCTCCGGGACCGCCATCGCCGCGATGGAGAAGTTCGCCGCCCGCGAGCTGCCCCAGGCCATGAGCGTCGAGTGGACCGAGCTGGCCTACCTGGAGCAGCAGGCGGGGAACACGGCGCTCTACGTCTTCGCGTTCTCGATCGTCATGGTCTTCCTCGTCCTGGCCGCCCAGTTCGAAAGCTGGTCGATGCCGCTGGCCGTGATCCTGGCGGTCCCGCTCTGCATGCTCAGCGCCGTGACCGGCGTGCGCAACAGCCTGGCGCTGGGCGTGCGCAACGCGGGGACGGACATCAACATCTTCACCCAGGTCGGGCTCGTGGTGCTGGTCGGCCTGGCGAGCAAGAACGCGATCCTGATCGTGCAGTTCGCCAAGCTGATCCACACCCAGCAGGGCCATTCGATCCGCGAGTCCACGCTGGAAGCCTGCCGGCTGCGCCTGCGGCCGATCATCATGACGTCGCTGGCGTTCATCCTGGGCGTGGTCCCGCTGCTGTACGCCCACGGGGCCGGCTCGGAGATGCGGAAGTCGCTGGGCGTGGCCGTGTTCAGCGGCATGCTGGGCGTCACCCTGTTCGGCATCGTCCTGACGCCCGTGTTCTTCTACGTGATCGACAGCGCCAGCGAGTCCCGCCTGTTCTCCTCGCGCCGGGTGCGGCTCCTGGGCGGGGCGGCCCTGGACGTGCTGACGCTCCGCCTCCTCTGGCGGCCCGCCTGGACCCTGACGGCCCGCGCGGCCGCCGCCGCACGCCGCGGCCGGCGCAAGCCCGAGCCCGAGCCCGAGCCCGACAACTTCGACGAGACGTGAGGCCGACGTGTTCTCCCGATTCTTCATCGACCGACCGATCTTCGCCTCGGTGCTCTCGATCGTCGTGACGCTCGCCGGCGGCATCACGCTCTGGACGCTCCCCGTGGCGCAATACCCGGACATCACGCCGCCGACCGTCGAGGTCTCGGCGTATTATCCCGGCGCCAACGCGCAGGTCGTCGCCGACACCGTCGCCGCGCCCATCGAGCAGCAGGTGAACGGCGTCGAGAACATGATGTACATGTCGTCGCAATGCACCAACGACGGCAACTACACGCTCACCGTCACGTTCAAGCCGGGCGTCGACCTGAACATGGCCCAGGTCCTCGTCCAGAACCGCGAGTCGCTCGCCGAGCCCATCCTCCCCGACCTGGTCAAGCGCCGCGGCGTCTCGGTGACGAAGAAGTCGCCGAGCATCCTGATGATCATCAACGTGTACTCGCCCGACGGCTCGCGCGACAACCTCTACCTGAGCAACTACGCCACCATCCAGCTCCGCGACGAGCTGGCCCGGCTCGACGGCATCGGCGACATCACCTACCTCGGCCAGCGCAACTACAGCATGCGGGTCTGGCTCGATCCGCAGAAGATGTCGTTCCGCGGCCTGGGGGCGTCGGACGTCGTCCGGGCGATCGAGCAGCAGAACATCCAGGTGGCCGCCGGCCAGCTCGGCCAGCCGCCGGTCGACACCGGCCAGGCGTTCCAGTTCACCATCACGACCCTCGGCCGCCTCTCCGACACCGACCAGTTCGCCGACATGATCCTCAAGGCCGACGCCCAGGGGGGCGTCGTCCGTCTCCGCGACGTCGCCGAGGTCGAGCTGGGCGCCCAGGGGTACGACCAGATCTGCACCCTGGACGGCCGCCCGACCGTCGCCCTGTCGGTCTACCAGCGCCCCGGCTCCAACGCCCTCGACGTCGCCCGGTCCGTCCGCTCCAAGATGGAGGAGCTGAAGGAGCGGTTCCCCGAGGGGATCGACTACGCCATCGCCTACGACACCACCCCGTTCATCACCGAGTCGGTCAACGAGGTCTTCAAGACGCTCCGCGACGCCGTGATCCTCGTGGCGGTGGTGGTCCTGCTGTTCCTCCAGAACTGGCGCTCGGCGCTCATCCCGCTGATCGCCGTCCCCGTGGCGGTCGTGGGGACGTTCGCGGTGATGTCGGCGATGGGGTTCAGCCTGAACAACCTGACGCTGTTCGGGCTGGTGCTGGCGATCGGGATCGTGGTCGACGACGCCATCGTCGTCGTCGAGGCGGTGGAACACCACATCGAGCACGGCCTGCCGCCGCGCGAGGCGACGATCAAGGCGATGGAGCAGGTCTCCTCGCCGGTGATCGCGGTGGGGCTGGTGCTGACGGCGGTGTTCGTGCCGTGCGCGTTCATCACCGGGATCACCGGCCAGTTCTTCCGCCAGTTCGCATTGACGATCGCCACCTCCACGCTGATCTCGGCGTTCAACTCGCTGACCCTCAGCCCGGCCCTCTCCGCCCTGCTGCTGAAGCCGCGGAAGAAGGGGTCGTTCGAGGCGCTGCCGATGTGGGCGTTCGCGCTGCTGGGGGCCTGGGCCGGGGCGACCTGGCTGGGGCCCGTCGCGACGGCCAACGTCCCGCCGCCGTCGTCGCTGGCCGGCTCGACGATCCTGACGCACGACCGCCTGGGGATGATCGTCGGGGCGCTGTTCGGGGGGCTCGGCGGGTGGCTGCTGGGCTTCCCGATCAACCGGCTGATGGGGGGGGCGTTCGCCCTGTTCAACCGCGGCTTCGACGCAGCCACGGCGGGCTACACGCGGGTCGTCGGCGGCCTGCTGAGGGTCAGCCTGCTGGTCCTGCTGATGTACGCCGGCCTGCTGGGCGCCACCTACTGGGGCTTCCAGCGCACGCCCACCGGGTTCATCCCGTCGCAGGACAAGGGATACCTCCTCGTCAACGTGCAGCTCCCGGACTCGTCGTCGCTGGAGCGGACCGGGGCCGTGATGAAGCAGGCGGAGGCCCTGGCGCGGCAGCTCCCGGGCGTGACGCACAGCCTGGCCATCGCCGGCCAGTCGATCCTGATGAACGCCAACGCGCCCAACTTCGGCGCGATGTACGTCATGCTCGACGACTTCCACCACCGCGCCGCCGAGGGCCAGACGGGGCCGCTGATCGCCGCCAGGCTCCAGGAGGCGCTCCGGGAGCAAGTCCACGAGGGCGACGTGAACGTCTTCGACGCCCCGCCGGTCGACGGCCTGGGGACGGCGGGCGGCTTCAAGCTCGTCCTTGAGGATCGCGGCGACCTGGGCTCGCGCGAGCTGGAGGCCGTGGCCCGTCGCGTCGTCGCCGCCGGGACCGCGTCGTCCATGCTGGAGGGCCTCTTCACCAGTTTCCGGGCCGACACCCCCTGGCTGTTCCTGGACGTCGACCGCGAGAAGGCCAAGCTCCTGGGCGTCAACATCTCCGAGCTGTTCAACACGCTCCAGGTCTACCTGGGCTCGCTGTACGTCAACGACTTCAACCGCTTCGGCCGGACGTGGCAGGTCAACGTCCAGGGCCAGGCCGACTTCCGCAAGCAGCGCCGCGACCTCGCCGGCCTGCGCGTGCGCAACGACCGCGGCGGGATGGTCCCGCTGGGGTCGCTGGCGCGGATGCGCGACGTCAGCGGGCCGGTGCTCCTCCTCCGCTACAACCTGTACCCCTCGGCCGCGATCAACCTCCGGCCGGCGCCCGGCGTCTCCTCGGGCCAGGCGCTCGACGAGATGCAGCGGATCGTCGGCGAGGAGCTGCCCCAGGCCATGCGGTCCGACTGGACCGAGCTGGCGCTGCTCCAGCGCCAGACGGGGAACACGGCGATGTTCGCCTTCACGCTGGCCGTGGTGCTGGTCTTCCTCGTCCTCGCGGCGCAGTACGAGAGCTGGGCGCTGCCGCTGGCCGTGATCCTGGTCGTGCCGATGTGCCTGCTCTGCTCGACGATCGGCGTGAACCTGTGGAACATGGACGTGAACATCTTCACGCAGGTCGGGTTCATCGTCCTGGTGGGCCTGGCGTGCAAGAACGCGATCCTCATCGTCGAGTTCGCGAAAATGCGGAGCGAGGCCGGGGCCTCGGCGTTCGACGCCACGCTGGAGGCGTGCGAGCTGCGGCTGCGGCCGATCGTGATGACCTCACTCGCCTTCATCCTGGGCGTCGTCCCGCTGATCCTCGCCGCCGGCGCCGGCGCGGAGATGCGCCGGACCCTGGGCGTGGCCGTGTTCAGCGGCATGCTGGGCGTCACCCTGTTCGGGATCTTCCTGACGCCCGTCTTCTTCTACGTCATCCAGCGCCTGGCCGACCGCCGTCGCGTCGCACCGCCCCCCGCCGGATCCGTCGGAGAGGCCCAGCATGAGGCCGAGCCGGGCGAGGCCGCGACCTGACGACCGCACCCGATAACCGGCGGCGTTGCCGTTCGGCAACATTTCGTGCGGCTCCCTTGACATGTCGAGCACGTCCCATGGTAGGATCGTCGAGTCAATCCGCACCCGATTGATCCCTTGTTGAACGGCGCTTCGCGGCCCTCCTCCTCTCTCAGGCCGAGATCGCGCTTCGAATTCGGTGTTCCCCCACTTCCAGGCGAGAAGTCATCCCGGCCGCGGAAGCCCCCGCTTCCGCGGCGTGCGATGCGCGTCCGCCTGTCTCGTGGAGCGTGACATGTTCGTCGCCCGTTCCCCCCGACCGGGCCTGTCCCTGGTCGCATCTCTCCTGTTCGTCGGCTGCTCGTCCGGCGAGATCGGCACCGTCGGCTCCGCGGACAAGTCCGCGGGGCCGCAGGCCGACGCGTCGACCCCGCTCGTGAAGGGGGGCAAGGAGCAGCCCCCCGTGAAGGTCAAGGGGAAGTCGGTCTCCGCCCGCGAAGCCGCGGGGATCGGTCGCTGACCCGCGTCCCCTCGCCGCACTTCGTCGCCGGCCTGCATTCATCGGAGCGCACGCCCCCCACCTTCCAGGAGAGCCCCATCCCATGCCCGCGCTGCAACGCCCCCGTCGATCCGATCGGGGTTTCACGCTGATCGAGCTGCTGGTCGTCATCGCCATCATCGCCGTCCTGATCGCCCTGCTGCTGCCCGCGGTCCAGGCCGCGCGCGAGGCCGCCCGTCGCGCCCAGTGCGTCAACAACCTGAAGCAACTGGCCCTCGGGGCCGCCAATTATGAAAGCTCGAACGGCTGCTATCCTCCGAGCAACCTGACCACCCGCCGCTGGCGAGATAGCTCGACCCGCGACAGCCTGAGCATCTGGTTCCGGCTGGCCCCGTTCATCGAGCAGAAGGGCGTGTACGACGCCGCCAACATGCTCCTGTGCCAGTCCGATTTCGAGAACCTCACCGTCATCGGTCAGGGGATCTCCAGCCTCTGGTGCCCCAGCGATCCGACGGTTTCCCAGGGCGTGACCCTCACCGCCGCGAACTTCGGCGCGACGCCTCCGGCCGGCAATTGGCGGATGCAGTTCGGCAGCTACGCCTGCAATTCCGGGATGTGGTCGCTGTCGATCCGGACGAACAACACCAACTACGCCGCCCGCCTCGCCGGGATGTCGGGCGTCATGTACGGCCATTCGAACGTCACCATCGCCGGCGTCACCGACGGCACCAGCAACACCATCGCGTTCGGCGAGCGCGCCCACTCGCTGCTGAACCAGAACATCCGCGAGGACTACCAGTGGTGGTCGTCAGGCTACTACACCGACAACACCTTCCACAGCCAATGGCCCATCAACGCCCACAAGAGCATTTCCAAGGACATCCTCAATAACAGCAGTTATGAGGAAGACCTGCCGATGTTCCTGTCCAGCCTCCACGCCGGCGGCGTGAACGTCTCCATGCTCGACGGCTCCGTGCGGTTCCTCCGCGACAGCATCGACACCTGGATGCCGGTGCCGCCGGGCGACGCCCCCGCGGGCGTGGTCTGGGCGAACAGCAACTACACGATCCAACCGGGTCAGAAGATCGGCGTCTTCCAGGCGCTGACCACCCGCGCCGGCGGCGAGGTCATCAGCGCCGACCAGTATTGATCGCACCCGACGCCGGGAGGGCCGGGCCCTCCCCTCGCCCGCCCGGCGTCGGCGGCACGTCACGCGAGCCTCACGGATGAGCCCCAACGACCCCAGCCGCCCCGGCCCCCGCTTCCACGTCGTCCTGGTCGAACCCGAGATCGCCGCCAACGCCGGGGCGATCGGCCGGACGTGCGTGGCCGTCGGCGCGGCGCTCTGGCTGGTCCGGCCGCTGGGGTTCCTCCTGGACGACCGCATGGTCCGCCGCGCCGGGCTGGACTACTGGGAGCACCTCGACCTCCGCGTGGTCGACTCGCTCGACGCGGTCGTCGAGGCCCTCGGGCCCGATCGGCTCTGGTGGTTCAGCACGAAGGCCGCGCGGACCTACACCGAGGCCGACTTCCGGCCGGGCGACGGCCTGGTCTTCGGCCCCGAGAGTCGCGGCCTCCCCTCACGGCGGATCGAGGCCGCCGGCGACCGGGCGGTCCGGATCCCCATGCGGCCCGAGGCGCGGAGCCTGAACCTCGCCAACGCCGCCGCCGTCGGGCTCTACGAGGCCGTGCGCCAAGCCGCCGTCGCGAATTCCGGGGCCCCGCCGGGCCTCTCGTCTTGAATGCGAGATGGTTCCTCCGCATAATGATCGGATGCGCGGCCTCAGGGCCGCTTTTTCGATGGGCGAAGCGCGTCGGGCCCCCGGCCCGCGACGACCGCTCCAGGAGGGGGGGTCGCCGGCGCATGTCATGCGTCGCGGACAGCCCGGGAAACACCAGGATCACGCCGAGATCCGCCAGGGGCGGCCTCGGCCGAGGCGAACGACACGACGATGTCCGAAGCAATCAAGTTGAAGGCCGAAGCCCGCGACCCCGCCAAGAACAAGGGGACGGGCAGCCGGGCGTCCCGCAAGCTGCGCAAGGCCGGCCGCGTCCCGGCCGTGATCTACGGCCACAAGCAGGCCGTGGTTCCGATCAGCCTGGACGCCGTCGCCGCCCGGAACATGATCGAGGCCGGCACCCACCTGGCCGAGCTGGACCTGGGCTCGCAGACCGAGACCGTCCTGATCCGCGACGTCCAGTGGGACCACCTCGGCCGCGAGCTGCTCCACGTCGACTTCGCCCGGGTCAACAAGGAAGAGCTGATCGAGACCGAGGTCGAGCTGGAGTTCAAGGGCGAGGTCGTGGGCGTCAGCGAGGGGGGCGTGCTGGAGGCCGTCGTCCGGCACCTGACCGTCAAGTGCCCCGCCGGCTCGATCCCCGACGTCATCAAGGTCGACGTCTCCGGGCTGAAGCTGGGCGAGGCGCTCCACGTCAAGGAGCTGAAGCTCCCGCAGGGCGTGGTCGTCGAGGCCGACGCCGACCTGCTGCTCGTCCACGTCGTCTCGCCGACCCAGGAGGTCGAGCCCGAGGCCGGGGCCGCCGGGGAGACGCAGCCCGAGGTGATCAAGCCCGAGCGGAAGGATAAGGACGCCGATTGACCTCGGCGCGAGGGGGGCCCCGCCCCCCTCCGCGGCGACGCCGGGAGCGACCCCTTGGCATCCTTGAAGCTCGTCGTCGGCCTGGGGAACCCGGGCCCGAAGTACCACGGCACGCGGCACAACGTCGGCTTCGACCTGGTCGACCGCCTCGCCGCCGGCGCGGGGGTCGACGGCTTCGCCCGCAAGTTCGAGGGGCTGGTCGCCGAGGCCGAGATCGACTTCCGCCGCGTCCTGCTCCTGAAGCCCGACACGTTCATGAACCTCAGCGGCCGGTCGGTGGGCCAGGCGGTGCGGTTCCACAAGATCGAGCTCCCCGACGTCCTGGTGGTCTGCGACGACCTGAACCTCCCCGTGGGGAAGCTCCGGCTCCGCAAGGGGGGCTCCGACGGCGGCCAGAAGGGCCTCCGCGACGTCGCCCACCACCTCGGCACGCACGAGTTCCCCCGGCTCCGGATCGGCATCGGCGAGGCCGGCGAAGGCCAGGCCGTCGACTACGTCCTGGGCCGCTTCAAGGGCGCCGAGCGGGCCAAGATCGACGACGCCCTGATCCTCGCCTCGCAGGCCGTGGCCGTCTGGGCCTCCCAGGGCGTCCAGGCCGCCATGAATCGATTCAACGGACCTTCCCAGTAACGCGAAACGACACGGTCGCGGCCCCGGTGGGCCCGACGGAGGACCCGACTCTTGCCCGTCAACACCTACGAAGGGATGTTCCTTCTCGACAGCACCAAGGCCGCCGCGGCCTGGGACGACACCGTCAAGCAGGTCCACGACATCCTCACCAAGTACGACTCCGAGATCGTCGCCAGCCGCCAGTGGGACGAGCGCCGGCTCGCCTACCCGATCAACGGCCACAAGAAGGGGACGTACCTCCTCACCTACTTCCGGACCGACGGGTCGAAGCTCAAGGAGATCGTCTCGGACTGCCACCTGTCCGACGTCATCCTCCGCGAGCTGATCCTCAAGGTCCCCCCCAAGCTGGAGGAGCAGCTCGTCAACCAGGCGATGAACTCCAACCCGAACGTCGACGCCGAGAATGCGTCGGACGACGACCTCGACGACCGGCCCCGCCGCCGCCGCCGCGACGACTGACGCCCGCGCCGGCCGCCCCATCGGGACGACCGGCTCGACCCCATCCATCGACGCGCGAAACGACTTGCAATCTAGGGGACAACCGTCTACCCTGATTCCCGGGGGCTTTTCGCGCTTCGGGTGACTGGATCGGAAAGGAGCGGGGCCATGCCGGACTTGAACCGCGTGCAGCTGATGGGTCGCCTCACGTTCGACCCCGAGCTGCGCCGCATCCCCAACGGGACCGCCGTCAGCGAGCTGCGGATGGCCGTCAACCGCTCCTGGCAGGGGCGCGACGGCGACCGCCGCGAGGAAGTCCTGTACATCGACGTCACCGTCTGGGACCGCCAGGCGGAGACCTGCTGCCAGATCCTCCGCAAGGGGAGCCTCATCTTCGTGGAAGGCTCCCTGAAGATGGATCAGTGGGACGACAAGACGACCGGCGAGAAGCGTTCGAAAGTCCGCGTCCAGGCCGACCGCGTCCAGTTCCTCGACTCCCGGCGCGACGCCGGCGGCGGGGGTGGATACGGCGGAGGCGAGGACGAGTACGGCTCCGCTCCCCCCCGCGAGTCCCGCCGGCCTCGGCAAGAGTCCGCCCCCGACCGCGGCTTCGACAACGGCCCGTCCCGCGGCGGCGGCTACTCACCCTCGAACTCCGGCGGCCGGGCCGCCGTCGCCCCCGACCAGGACGACGACATCCCGTTCTGACCCGGCCCCGAGGCTGCACGAACGTTCCGCTTGGAGTTTCCGGCCCGATCGGTTCTAATCGTCCGCTTGCGCGTCGCGATCGATGAGGTGCCTCGGGTCTCCCCCGCCCCTACGACGCGGCCCGCCATCGGTTCCCTCACAGTCCGTAACGACTCGGCGCGGCTCTGCGAATGAGAGGATGGGGGAGGACGGCCGACGCCCCCTACGCCCCGGCGCTCGCCCCAGGATCGAAAGCGATTATCGAAATGGCGAAGACGACCCAAACCAAGAACAAGCCCAAGGCGAAGGGGGACGGTGCGAAGAAGGCCGCCCCCGCCGGACCGCCCCGTCAGCCCGGCGTGGAGCGTCGCAAGAACCACCCGCTCCGCGCCAAGAACGGGCACCTCAGCGTCCTGCTGACCAACACGGTGCCCCACCTCGGCGCCCCCGGCGACCTCGTCAAGGTCCGGCCCGGCTTCGCCCGCAACTACCTCCTGCCGCAGGGCCTGGCCACCTTCGCGACCCCCCACAACCTGCGGGTCGTCGAGAAGCACCGCGAGCGCCTCCGCGCCCTGGAGGCCGCCCGTCGCGCCGACCTCATGGCCCTGGCCGCCCAGATCGCCCAGCGCTCGCTGACGATCGAGGCCAACGCCAACGAGGAAGGCCACCTGTACGGCTCGGTCAACGCCGACCAGATCGCCGGGGCCCTCAAGACCGAGGGCTTCCCGATCGCGACCGAGAACGTCCGGATCGAAGGCCCCCTCAAGGAGCTGGGCCTCTACACGATCAAGCTCCATCTGGGCCAGGACGTCGACACCGAGGTCAAGCTCTGGGTCGTCCCCACCCACACCGAGGAAGCCGCTTCCTGAGCTTCCGCGTCCGTCCGATCCGACGTCGGGGCCCCTCCGCGGCCCCGACGCCCCGCACCCGGGCCGGAGTCGCCGTCAGGCGGCCCGGCCTCGTGCATTTCCCGGCCCTCCGCCCCCGCGCCGACCGACCTCGCCGCCCCCGCACGACCCCACCGGCGCTCGCGCCGGTTTCCGGTTTTCCACGATGCGGCCCGCGATCTCGGCCGATACAATCGTACAGACGATTGATTCCCCGCGTCCCGCGCGCCCTCGGCTCGCGGGGTCGGGCTTCCAAGGAGTGGATCGGGTCATGGCAACCGTCCCCGGGTACAGCAACGGCGTGGGCAGGGAAGGCGGCAACGGACACGGCTCGCATGGCCGGGCCGACTCCGCCCACCTTGCCGACCGCCTGCCGCCTCAGAACCTCGACGCCGAGCGCAGCGTCCTGGGCGGCATCCTGCTGGACAACGACATCCTCCACGACATCGTCTCCTTCCTGACCCCGGACGACTTCTACCGCGACGCCCACCAGATCATCTATCGTGCGATCCGCGAGATGTACGACGAGGGGAAGGCGATCGACGCCGTCACCCTCGCCGACGAGCTGGACCGCAAGGGCCAGCTCGAACAGGTGGGCGGCGACGACGGGCTGTCGGAGATCGCCAACAGCGTCCCGCACGCGGCCAACGCCCGCTTCCACGCCGAGATCGTCCGCCAGAAGTCGGTGAGCCGGCAGCTCATCCAGAGCGCGACCGAGATCATCCGCGACGGCTACTCCAACTTGTTCACCTCGCAGCAGCTCCTGGAGGCGGCCGAACGCAAGGTCTTCGCCATCGCGGAAGACCAGATCAAGGGGCAGGTCTACGAGCTGAAGGGCGTCCTCTCCGAGGCGATGGACCGCATCACCAAGCGGACCGAGGAGACCCACGTCGTCACCGGCGTCGGAACCGGCTTCTACGACGTCGACGACATCACCACCGGCTTCCAGCCCGAGCAGCTCATCATCGTGGCGGCCCGCCCCGCCATGGGCAAGACGGCCTTCGCCCTCAACATCTGCGCCCACGCCGCCATCAACAACCAGGTCCCCACGCTGGTCGTGAGCCTCGAAATGGGCCGGCTGGAACTCGGCGAGCGGCTCCTCAGCGCCCAGGCGAAGGTCGATTCCAACAAGCTCCGCACCGGCCGAGGCATGGACTATCGCGAGCTGAACAAGCTGGGCAAGGCGTATGGTGAGATCGCCTCGGCCCCGATCCACATCGACGACACGCCGTCGCGGAACATGCTCCAGATCCTGGCCTCGGCCCGCCGGCTGAAGATGCGCCACGGGCTGGGGATGATCATGATCGACTACATCCAGCTCATCGACTCGGACGACTCGCGCGACAGTCGCCAGGAGCAGATCGCCAAGATCAGCCGCCGCCTGAAGATGATGGCCCGCGAACTCCACGTCCCGGTCATCGCCCTGTCGCAGCTCAACCGGGCTGTCGAGAACCGCGAGGACCGCCGCCCCCGCATGGCCGATCTTCGCGAGTCGGGTGCCATCGAGCAGGACGCCGACATGGTGCTGCTGCTGCACCGCCCCGACTATTACGACCCCAACGATCAGCCGGGCGTCGCCGAGGTCATCGTCGCCAAGAACCGCGCCGGGCGGACCGACACCGCCAAGCTGGTGTTCCTCAAGAACCTTACCCTGTTCGACAACAAGGCCAACATCGAATCGCCCATCGACGAAGGCCGGCCGTTCTGACGCCCCGACGCTCTCGCTGAACGCCCGGAACTCGGCCCGGTTCGTTTGGCTCCGAACGTCCGACGACGACGAATTGGCCTATTACCGCAAAGTGCTTTGACACAAGGCTTTGCGATGAAGTTCTGGAGCCTGGATTTGGCGCCGTTCGTCGAAGTTCGAATGGAATTCCGTGCGTCCGGCTTCGGCCCTATCGGTCGGACGGTCGTGCGGCTGCGCGGATCTCCGGCGCGGTGATGCTGCGGCCTCGGGCGATTCGGCCTTCGGTCAATCCTCGCGGTTTGTCAAGGAGCGATGGAACGTCTCGCTCCGTAAGATCCGCGAGGCGGCCGGCTGGATTTCAGGTTTCCGGGATTTTTGACGCTTCCCGCTCACAACTCCCAAGCCCCCAAGCCACGGCTGTTCGGCACAAGGTTTGAGCGGCCTGAAAACGTCCCCCTCTCCCACCGGGAGAGACGGGAGAGAGAGGAGTGCTTCGTCACGGCCTAAGTTTCGGGTCGCCTTTGTAGGCTGGGTCGAGACCCAGCCCTGAGAAGGCCGCGGCTCGCTCGGGCTGGGTCTCGACCCAGCCTACGGGAACTGAGAACGGGTGATGCCAAGCATCCTTCTCCCCTCGTGGGAGAAGGGGGATTCATGTTCCCACTCCGATGTCTTCGACGGAGCAACCTTGAGGGAGAATGGTTCGATCGCCGAGGTCGCCTCGAACTCCGGCGACCCTCACCCGGCCCTTCGGGCCACCCTCCCCCGGCGGGAGAGGGGACGTCGGATGCGGCTTCTCTGCCTTGGTTTGCAACCTGAGCACCGAACGGTCTCCGCCTCTTCCTCAGTCCGCGGCGGCCGGGCGTCCGGGGGGGCCCCACGCGGCGAGGACGGCCTCGTCGAGCGTCGGGAAGCAGTCGACGAGCATGGTGAACCGGACCTGGTCGAGGAGGGCCATGACGCGGGGGTGGGCCCCGCTGATCCGCACCGAGCCGCCGGCGCGGTCGAGGCGGAGGTGGTGGGCCAGGATCACGCCGATGGTCCGCCGCGACAGCCGGCCGACGAACTCCAGGTCGACCACCACGCGACGCGGCAGGGGCTGCTCGGCCAGGTCGAAGAGGCGTTGGCGCAGGGCCTCGTTGGCGGCCTCGTCGTCCAGGTCGGAGAGGACGGGGGTGACCACCAGGACGCCCTGGACGACCTCGTGCTTGATCCGCGCGGCGGGGTCCTCGGCGTCGGGGTCGTAGGCGGACAGCTCGGCGGTGGCGGGGGACTCGGCCTCGTCGGCGTCGTCCTCGGGCGAGGCGTCGACGGCCGTCCAGGCGGGCTCGATCGCGCTGAGGTGCTCCATCTCCTCGCGGGAGACGCCGATCCAGACGCGGCAGCGCGCCGGGCCGAGGACGAAGCGGTCCTGGTTCTGCAGTTCGGCCTCGGCGTCCTTCAGGGGCTCGCCGTTGAGCTGGGTGCCGTTGGTGCTCCCCAGGTCGCGGAGGAAGACGCGGCCGTCGCGGACCTCGATCGTCGCGTGCCGCTTGCTGACCTGGGGCGAGCCCAGCCGCAGGTGACTGCCGCGCTCCCGGCCGATGAGGAGCCGACGCTTGGCGATCGCCAGCATCCGGCCCTCGGAGCCGTCGACCTCCACGCGGAGCCAGACCTTGCCGTCGAGGTCCCCCAGCTTGCTCCGGCGCGGGGCGGGCGCGGGCTCCATCTCCAGGACGCCGCTGTCGGCCGGTTCGGCCGGGGCCCCGCCGCCGATCGGCGGGAGGGCCGAGGCGTCCACGAGGGCCGCGAGGATGTCGACCGGCAGCGTGCGCGGGGAGGAGTCGGGCCAGGGGCCTTCGACGGCCTGGGCCTCGTCCTCGGCCATGCAGATCCGCCGGCCCATGCCGATGATCCGGAAGACCTCGCGGAGCTGGGGCTCCAGGCCGCAGACCTTCAGCCGGCCGCCGGGGTGGGCCTCGCACAGGCGATGGGCCTCGACCACCGCCGCGACGATCCAGCTCCCCAACCGCTCGACCCTGGAGAAGTTCAGGACGATGCGATGGTTGCCGACCTCGATCAGGTCGCGGAGGTCCTCGGCCCATTCGTCGATGTCCGACCGCTGCACGAGCGAGCGGTCGGTGATCCGGACGACGGTCGCCCCCCGCTTGTACAGGACCGCGAACCGCTCCCACCCCCCGCGCGACCGGAAGCCCCGGTCGCGGCCGGCGGACGCCTTCGGCCTGCGGGCCGCGGGGAGGGCGCCGACGATCTGCGACCAGAGGCTCGTCGCCGGGCGGTCGGCGTCGGGGTCGAGGTTGACGGTGATCCAGTCTTCCAGCCGGCGGTCGGCCGCGGGCCCGTCGCCGACGGTCAGCCGCACGCTCCTGGGCTTGCGCCTCGCGGAGTCGCCGGTCGCCAGGGTGAGTTCGCCTTGAGCCATCGCCTGGACACTCCCCGGGGGCGGACGTCGATGACGGGGACGCGCGGTCGCGCCGCCGGGCGCAAGAGCGCCGACGGTCCGCGCCGGGCGGCCGGACTGGGACGGATCGGATCACGATACGAACGATCGCACGGGCGCGGACGGCGGGCCCGTGAAGTCTCTGCGCCGGGATTGTCGGGGGCGGGACGTCCCGGTCGGATGCCGGGGCCGTCCCCCTCAACGGGCGGGACGCGGGGGCCGGGAAGATCGCCCGCAGGCGACCGTCCGCGGCTCACACCCTTCCTAGGCGACAATCCCCCGGCGCTCGTCCCGGCCGGTTCCGATTTTGTTCCGATCACGCCCGCGAGCCGGCCTCGCGATACAATCGACGCGGACCCGCGAGACCGACCGATCCGAGGCCCGCATGCCCACCGCCGACGACTTCCTGGCCATCGCCCCGGGGATCCGAGCCCTGCCGATCGTCCACGGCTCCGGGGACTTCGCGATCCGGGCGCGCGAGGAACTCCTCTCCCGCCCCTACGACTGCCTGGCCGTGCCGCTCCCCGACGCCTTCCAGGAGGACGTCGAGGCGGCCGTCGAGCGACTGCCGGCGATCTCCGCCGTGGTGCGTCGCGACGCGGGCGAGGACGGCGAGGGCTTCAGCTACGTCCCCATCGACCCCTGCCAGGGCGTGATCGCCGCGATCCGCACGGCGATCGGCGAGCGCATCCCCCGCGCGTTCATCGACCTGGACGCCCCGCGGTTCGAGGCCGCCGCCGCGGTCTATCCCGACCCCTACGCCCTGAAGCGCGTCTCCCCGGGGCGGTTCGCCGCCGCGCTGCTGCCGGCGATCCCGCGCCCGGCCGAGGGCTTCCCCGCCGCCCGCATCGCCCACATGGCGGCCCGGCTCCGCGAGTTGCAGCGGCGGCGGAAGCTCACGCTCCTGGTCTGCTCCATCCTGGAATGGCCCTGGATTCGCGAGGCTTTCCACGCCCAGGTCGAGCCCCCCGAGCCCGAGCCCGTCTTCGCCCCGACGCGGGCGTTCCGCGTCGCCCCCGAGACCCTGCCGTTCTTCCTGGGCGAACTCCCCTTCATCACCGCCCTGTACGAGCGCGGCCGGCGCGAGCTGACGCCGGACGACGACCTGTCCGTCGACGGCGTGAAGGAGCTGGTCCTCCACGCCCGCGAACGGCTCCGCGCCGAACGCCCGAAGCTGGCGCAGCGGGCCACGCCCGCGCTCCTGGCGACCCTCTTCCGCTACGCCCGCAACCTGTCGCTGATCGAGCGTCGCCTGACGCCCGACCTGTTCACGCTGGTCACGGCCGCGCGGCAGACGGCCGGCGACGACCTGGCGCTGGCCGTCGCCGAGTCGGCCCGCGAGTACGCCTACGCCGGCGAGCCCGACGAGGACGACCCGGACGGGCTCCGCATGGGCGTGGGCCGCGCCGACGTCCCCGGCTGGGGCGTCGCCCCGGCGGTCAGCCGGCTCCCCGGCCAGGCGATGACCTGGCGCTCGTGCGAACTCCGGCCCCGGCCGAAGGAGCCCGAGCGCCGCCGCTGGCGCCAGCGCTGGGATCCCTACGGCATGTGCTCGTGGCCGCCGGAGGACGACCGGATCGAGAGCTTCCACCGCCACGTCAAGGAGCAGGCGCGGGCCGTCCTGGGGGCGGACCTCGCGCGCACCGAGAAGTTCACCACCAGCGTCCGCGACGGCCTGGACATCCGCGAGACCCTCCGCAACTGGCACACCGGCGACGTCTACGTGAAGGTCGTCCCGCCCGGCCGCGGGTCGATCGAGGTCGTCGTCTTCCTGTTCGACGTCCCCGCCGACCCCAAGGTCTACGTCAACCGCGCGACGTGGTACGCCGAGCATTCCGAGGAATCGACCCTGGCGTTCTTCGCCACCGACCCGTTCCAGAACCTGGTGGGGCCGGGCGTGGCGCAGGCGCAGTACGGCGGGGCCTTGTTCCTCTACCCCGCGCGGGCGATCCCCGACGTCTGGTCGGACCC